>Ga0302317_10000028_pt1 | contig 142483 bp, 123 predicted proteins | sample III_Palsa_N3_3_FD_200450 | JGI IMG/M metagenome (GOLD analysis project Ga0302317, IMG submission 200450) | Peat permafrost microbial communities from Stordalen Mire near Abisko, Sweden - III_Palsa_N3_3 | ecosystem: Environmental > Terrestrial > Soil > Palsa > Peat permafrost | place: Sweden...
GATGGATCAGGTGGGAGAGCTACATGGCCTCAAGGCTTTCCGCACGTGGCGGACATGCACAACAGCCGATGTGAAGCCGACCCGGGGCCGTATTTAGGAACAAGGCAAATGTAAGAGTGTGCTGGCGTACATCGCAGAAAACGCCGAGTTCATTTTAAGCGCTTGCCCCGGAATGTGCCACTGGCGATGGACTGCCTGGGTTCATCAACAACGTGGTTCTATCGGGTAATTTAGCGCTTGCAGGGTCTGGCACGTCGGTGTATGGCGTTGCGCTATTCAGCGCTTCAGCAGATCGCTATCGAGAGCGGCATCGAGCTTGCTTCGCAGTGCGGCAAGGCCGTCGCTGAGACGCTGTTCCTGGCCGTCATGCTGTTTGCGCAGGGTGAGTAGTTCGTGCGTCACACTGATCGCGGTCAGCACCGCCAATCGCTCGAAGCTGGGCGCCTTCGCGTTGGCGCGCAGTTCGCGCATCTTGCGGTCGAGAAAGCCGGCCGCTTCGAGCAGGCCATCGCGCTCTTCCGGCGCGCAGGCGATCAGGAATTCGCGGTCGATCAGTCGCAGCGCTACCGGTTCACTGACAGGTGTGTTCATCAACCGTTGCTCTCAAGCGATTTCAGTCGTTGGATCATCGCTTCGACGCGGCTGCGTGCCTGCTCGTTGCGCGCCAGCAGACCCGCTCGCTCACCGGATAGCTGCTCCTGGCTTTGGCGCAGGCTGCGGTTTTCCTCGGTGAGTCGGCGCACGGTGTCGAGCAGCCTGTCGAGCTGCTGAGCCAAGGCGGCCAGCTCTTGATGGAAATGGTCGGACTGGGCGTGATCAGGCGTGCTCATGGAAGAAACTATAACAGGACGTTGGCGAATTTCAGCCCAGTGATCGGCGGGGGCGGATGACCGTGCCGGCATCTGGATTAAACTGGCTGCCATTCCTTGCTGGGACACCGCCATGACGGCTAACGGGCTTTTGGGCTATGACGATATCGATACGCTGGCCATACGGTTGCGACTAGGCACCGATGCCAGTGAACTGCATGGCTCGCTGTGTGGCTACCTGGCCGGTGGCGGCTCCCTGCAACGGACCTCGGTGCTGGCTGCGCTGCAGCTCGATGGCGAGGCGACCAATCCGACGCCGGGTGATCAGGCGCTGCTCGATCAGTTGGCCAAACAATGTGAGGCCGAGCTGGCCGATCCCGAGCTCGGTTTTGAACCGATGCTGCCGGAAGACGATCGCCCGCTGACCGAACGCGCTGATGCCATGGTCGACTGGTGTCGGGGGTTTCTCGGCGGCTTCGGTCTCGCCGGCACGTCGGCGCACGCAAATCTGTCCGATGAGGCGCAGGAGATCCTGCGCGACCTGGGCACGATCGCTGCCTCGTCATTTGATTTCGGCAATGAGTCCGAAGACGAGGACTCGTTGATCGAAGTACAGGAGTTCGTGCGGGTCGGCGCGATGTTGCTGCACACCGAATGCACCGCGCACGGCCGGCCTGCCAGCGGCAGCGTGCATTGATCCCGACGTCACCAGGGTTGGCCGCGTTGGCCATCGGACCAGAGGAATTCGCACGGCGTCGGCGCCAGCTGATGCAGATGGCCGGCGAAGACGCCGTGTTGCTGGTCGCCGCGGCGACCGAACGCATGCGCAATGCCGATGCGGCGTGGCCGTACCGGCAGGACTCGGACTTCCATTATCTGGGCGGGTTTCCCGAGCCCGATGCCGTACTGGCGCTGCTGCCCGGCCGCCGGCATGGGGAGGTGGTGTTGTTTTGCCGTGAGCGCGACCCCGCGCGCGAACGTTGGCATGGCCAGTCGATCGGTACCGAGCGCGCGGTCGCCGAGTACGGCATGGACGACGCGTTTCCGATCGAAGACATCGACGACATCCTGCCCGGGATGATCGAAGGTCGTGGCCGCGTTTACTGTCACTTTGGCCGCGAACCGGAATTCGATGCGCAACTGCTCGGCTGGATGCGCCGGTTGCGTCAGCTGCGTGGCGGCGGGGTAGTGCCGAAGGAATTCGTCGCGCTTGGCCATCTGCTGCACGATCTGCGGCTGTACAAGTCGCGCGCCGAGCTGAAGCTGATGCGCGCGTCTGCCGCGATCGCGGCAGACGCGCATCTGGCGGCAATGCAGGTGGCCACACCCGGGCGCCACGAATACGAGGTCGAAGCGGAGCTGGCTCGCGTGATTCGCAGCCGCGGTGCGGTGCCGGCATTTCCGCCGATCATCGCCGGCGGTGCGAACGCTTGCGTGATGCACTACCAGGCCAATCGCGCACTGCTCAACGATGGCGAATTGCTGTTGATCGATGCCGGCGCGGAACTTGATTGCTATGCATCCGACATCAGTCGCACGTTTCCACTCAACGGTCGCTACAGCCGCGAGCAGCGCGCGCTGTATGAGGTGGTACTGGCGGCGCAGCTGGCGGCGATTGACGAAGTGCGGCCCGGTCAGCCGTTCAATGCCGCGCACATGGCGGCGGTACGCGTGCTCGCCGAAGGTCTATGCCAGCTCGGCTTGCTCAAGGGTGATGCCGATGCGGCGATTGCCGAGGGCAGCTACCAGCGTTTCTTCCCGGCCAAGACCGGTCACTGGCTGGGTCTGGATGTGCACGATGTCGGCGATTATCGCGTCGGCGGTGAATCGCGGCTGCTGGAGCCGGACATGGTGCTGACGGTGGAGCCGGGCCTGTATGTGGCACCGGATGATCGAACGGTGGCCGAGCGCTGGCGCGGCATCGGCATTCGCATCGAGGACGATGTGGCGGTGACCCGCGACGGCAACGAGGTACTCACCGCTGCGGTACCGCGCGATGCCGACGAGATCGAGGCACTGCTCGCGGCACGCTAGCAACGCGTTGGCGAAGTCGCGTGAGCAGGCAGCGCGTTCCTAGCTCAGCTCATCCGGTAGCTGCGTATCGCCGCGTTGGCGGTTTGCTACATCGGTAGCGTGCACCTCGTACCACATCGCGTTGAGGACGGCGAAGGCGCACGCCAGCCCCAGTCCGAGTATCCATGAGAAATACCACATGCCGGCTTACCTCGTAGTTGTGTGGAAGCGGTGGCAAGAGAGCCCAGAAACGCCGCGTAGGTTGTAGAAGCGCAGCCCGGATTCGATCGGGGGCGCTTGCGCATAGATTCAATAGCCGCCGTGTGCCTTGCGCATTTCTTCCAGCGTGACGCGACCGCGCATCACTCGATACACCCAGCTGGTGTACAGAATGATGATCGGTAGAAAAATGGCGGTGACTATCAGCATCAGCTGCAGCGTGCCGCGACTGGATGAAGCGTCCCACACGGTGAGGCTGGAACGCGGATCGAGGCTGGACGGCAGCAGGAACGGAAACAGCGCGAAACCGGCCGACGCAATCGTGCTGCCCACCATCAGGCTGCTGGCGATAAAACCGGCGACGCTGCGTCGACTGATCAGCAACTGCACGCCGACGGCGGAAACCAGCGCCAGCAGCGGTGCGATCCAGAACCACGGATACTGCATGTAGCTGGCGAACCAGCTACCGCCCTGGGCTACCTGCTTGTACAACGGGTTGGAAGGGCCATCCGTCAGTGTCGGGCCGACCACCGCGTAGCCGGGGATGCCGTAGGCCACCCAGACGCCGGCCAGTACATACAGCACGGCATAGATCAGCGTCGCCCAGCGGGCGACCTTCACCGCGCGCACGGCAATCGTGTGATCGGCCTTCAGTGCTGCCCAGCAGGCACCATGCGCCAACAGCATGCTTAACGACACCAGTCCGGTCAGTAGCGCGAATGGATGCAGCAGCTCGAAGAAGTTGCCATGCCAGCTCATGCGCAGGTCGTCATCGAACTGAAACGGCACGCCAAGAAACAGGTTGCCGAAGGCGACGCCGGCCACCAGCATCACCACCACCCCGGAGCCGGTGAGCACCCAGTCCCACAAGGAGGCCCAGCGCGGGTCATGGATCTTGCCGCGGAAATTGAAACCGACCGGGCGCATGATAAACGCCAGCAACACCAGCGCGATCGCAAAATACATGCCAGAAAAAGACACTGCATAAAGCATGGGCCATGCCGCGAACGTCGCGCCGCCAGCAAGGATGAACCACACCTGGTTGCCTTCCCAGGTGGGCTCGATGCCTTCCAGCAGTACCAGGCGTTCTTCGTTGTTGCGGCCCAATACCTTGAGCAGGCCGGCGACCCCGAAATCGAAGCCGTCCATGATCGCGAAGCCAATCAGCAGCGTGCCCAGCAGGGCCCACCAGATCACCCGCAGCGTCGTGTAGTCAAGCATGGCGAGATCCTCAGTGGCCGACGGTGGTGGATGGATCAATGGACGGCCAAATACCCAGGCCATCCGGTCCCTTGCGCGTGAACTTCAGCATCAGGGTCACGTCGACGATCGCCAGCGCGGTGTAGAACAACAAGAAGCCGCCGAGCGAGGTCATGACCTGGCCGGCGCTGAGCGAGGACACGCCCAGTGCTGTAGGCAATACACCTTCGATCGCCCATGGCTGGCGGCCGTATTCGGCGACGATCCAGCCCAGCTCGATCGCTACCCAAGGCAGTGGCAGGCTCCACAGCGCAAGCCGCAGATACCAGCGCTGGCTGTCCAGCTTGCGCGTGCTGGCTTTCCAGAACGACAGCGCAAACAGGGCGATGAAGTAGAGCCCACAGCCGACCATGGTACGGAAGGCCCAAAACAGCACCGGTACATTCGGAATGGTGCTGTCGGCCGCTTTCTGGATGTCCGCTGGGGTTGCCCTGCGCGGGTCATCGACATAGCGTTTGAGCAGCAGCGCATAGCCCAGGTCGGTATCGTGCGCGGCGAGAATCGCCTTGGCCTGCACGTTGTTCTTGTCCTGGCGCAGCACCAGCATGGCGTCGTAGGCCTGAATGCCCTCGACGATGCGTCCCTTGGCGACACCCACCAGTTCGTCGATGCCCGGGATCGTTTCATCCAGTGAATGGGTGCCGATCACGCCCATTACCCAGGGAATTTGCACGGCACCGATGGTCGTGCGTCGCGCCACGTCGGGAATGCCGACCAGGGTGAACGATGCCGGCGCCGGTTCGGTATGCCACATCGCTTCGATCGCAGCCATTTTCATTTTCTGATTCAGTGAAACGCTGTAGCCCGACGCATCACCCAGGACCACCACCGACAGCGCCGCCGCCAGGCCGAAACTTGCCGCCACCGTCATCGAACGTTTGGCGAAATCGACGTTGCGTCCACGCAACAGGTACCAGGCGCTGATCGACAACACGAACATTGAGCCCATCACGTAGCCAGCGCTCACCGTGTGCACGAACTTGTCCTGCGCCACCGGATTGAACAGCACGTCGGAGAACGAGGTGACCTCCATGCGCATGGTCTGCGGATTGAACGCGGCGCCAACCGGATGCTGCATCCACGCGTTCGCGATAAGGATCCACAACGCCGACAGGCTGGTGGCCAGTGCCAGAAACCAGGTCACCAGCAGATGCTTGACCCGCGAGATGCGATCCCAGCCCATAAAAAACACGCCGACCAGCGTCCCCTCGAGGAAGAACGCCATCAGTCCCTCGATCGCCAGCGGTGCGCCGAAAACGTCGCCCACATAGTGCGAGTAATACGCCCAGTTCATGCCGAACTGGAACTCCATCGTCACCCCGGTGGCCACGCCCATCGCGAAGTTGATGCCGAACAGCACGCCCCAGAACTGCACCATGCGCTTCCAGACTTCGCGCCCGGTCATGACGTAGACGCTCTCCATGATCGCCAGGATCCACACCAGCCCCAGCGTCAACGGCACGAACAGGAAGTGATAAAGCGCGGTCATCGCGAACTGCAGGCGTGACAGCGTGACAACATCGGTATCGATGATCATGGGTGACCTGCGGATGGGGTTTGAGATGTAGGCGCCAGCAGGTGCGCAATCGCATCCGGGCTGGTATCGGGTTTCGGCTGGGGTGCAAACAGCCACCACCAGATCAACGTCAGCAGCACGATCTTGAGCGCGATGATGCCGAATAATTCAAACGTCAGCCGTCGTAGCGGCCGAGGCGGCGCGCTGACAGTTTCTGTCGGAGGATGGGTGACCGCGGAGCTGGACATGTGGCAAATCCGTGCGGTAGCTATCTCACAGCATACGCCGCCCGGGGGTTGTGTAAATGTGGAGGAGTGTCGCAGTGGCGGATCGCCGCAGGTTTACCGCGGCGAAGGCCTTTGCCCAGAAGCTTGTAGGGTAGTTCCACTGTCGCTGAACGTGCTCAGCCCGGCCCGAACGCATCCCGCGTGAGGTTCTCCGGTGCGCCGTCGGTACACACCACGTCATCCTCGATACGGATGCCACCGTACTGGCGGAAGTGGTCGACCCTGGCCCAGTCGATCTCGCCGGCCTGGGGCGTGGCCCGCAATTCGCCCAACAACATGTCGATGAAGTACAGACCCGGCTCGATCGTCACCACCATGCCCGGCTCCAGCACGCGGGTCATGCGCAGATAGGGATGGCCAGCCGGGCGCGCGATGCTGCCGCCGCGTTCGCTCTGCTGGAAGCCGGCCACGTCGTGCACCTGTAGGCCAATGGGATGGCCGAGGCCGTGCGGGAAGAACGCGGACATGACGCCCGATGCCACCGCGCCCTCTGCACTCATGCGTATCAGGCCACGTTCGCGCAACACATCGGCAATGACGTGGTGGGCGTGGATATGCAGTTCCGGATAACTCTGCCCCGCGCGCACCCTGGTCACAAAGCCTTGTTGCGCGGCATCCATGCTGTTGATCAAGGCTTGAAATTCGTGATGTCCGGCAGCGGCGTAAGTGCGGGTGATGTCGCTGGCATAACCACACGCACTCGCGCCGGCATCGATCAAGAACGAGCGGCTTTGTGCGGGTGCGACGCGATCGAAGTTGGTGTAGTGAAGTACCGCAGCATGTTCGTTGAGGCCGACGATACTCGCATACGGCAGTTCGGCATCGATCTGGCGCGCCGTATCGAGATAGGCCATGTGGATGTCGAATTCGCTTTCGCCCGCACGAAACGCCTGCGCCGCAACACGATGCGCCCGCGCGCCGATGCGGCTCGCTTCACGCATCAGCTCCAGCTCGTACGGCGTCTTGTAGCTGCGATGCCAATGCAGATAGTCCAGCACGGCGGGCGGATTGTTCGCTTCGACACCGTCCAGCGTGGGGCAGGGGGCGGCGATCACTGCGCGGTTGCCGGCGGGCAGTTGCGCCACGGCGTCGGCGGCGTTGCGTACGATCACGATGTCGAAATGATCGACCCAGTAGCCTTGCGGCGCCTGTGGCACCACGTGCCAGTAGTCGCGCGGCTGCAGAAAGATCAGCTTTGGCTTGCTGCCCGGCGTATAGGCGATCCAGCTGCCCGGTGCATCGGTCAGCGGCAGCCAGTGCTTGAAGTGCGGACTCACCACAAACGGGTAGTCCTGGTCATCCAGGAACTTGCGCAGCGGCATGCCGGCGGCAATCAGCAGGTGGTCGAAACCGCCTAGCTCCAGCGCAGCGTCTGCACGCTTGAGCAAGGTGGAGAAGTGCTGCGGATAGAGCGGGGCAAGTGAGTCGTGCATGGGGTTTCCTGCGGGAGAGCGGGTGCCGGATCGCAGCTCACGCCGCAGCGTTACCGCAACGCGAATTGCGGGTGCATTCCTACCACCCGTACCCAGGAATTATGAAGCGGCTCTCAGGCCTGTGCCAGCCAGCTGTCGAGTCGGGCTGCATCGGCATCGGTGATCGATACGATCCGGTAGCCGGCCCAGATCTGCCCCGGACTGGCAGCAGGCTCGTGCCATTGCTCCTGGATGCCCACCTCAATCGGTTGCGACTGGGTCAACAGGCGACCTGACGCTGGCAGCGGCAGACTCACTTGGTAGAGCGCCTCGCTGCGGGGGGCGCTGGAACTGATCAACAGCATGCCGGTGCTGGAAAGGTTGCCCAGATGCCCCATCGGCTGCCCGCTGATCACATCGGTCACGATCGCCGTGAACGTCGCACGTTTACGTTCGGCGCGACGCTGATTGGTGGTGCTGTCGTGAGAATTCATCGGCGATCAGACTCCTGCGGGATGGGGCGCTGTGTGCCGGCCGACTGGCGCAGATTTCCGGTCAGGCCGCGCCAGGCGCGGTCGAGCAGAGTCTCACGCTGGGTTGGCATTTCACATACGCGACCGCTGGCGATCTCATGCGCCAGTTGCGTCAGGTTCATTTCTTCGCCGCGCTGGCCGCGCCGGCTGACCATCAGGCAGCGCCCGGACATCGGCGAATACCAGGCCAGCTTGCGCTGGACGAGCTGTCCGGTGGTCGGGTCGACAAATTCAAACCAGCTGCCAAACGGCAATTCGCGCAAGTGCTGCTCGATACGGCGTTCGCGCGGGCTGGCATCTCGCTCCCGTGATGGCGCAGATGGAGGTTTGGCTTGAGCTGTCGGTGTGGCTGCAGGGGTGGCTGCCTGCGTGGCTTTGGCTATGGGGGCAGCTGTAGATGCCGGTGACGGGGTGGCAGCCGGTTCCTGGCCGGCGTGCTCGCCCAGTCGCTGATACTGTTTCAGCCGCAGTGCGAGATCGGTGGCGCTGGGCAACACCACGGAGGGGTCGGGGTTTTCCGAGCCGAGCAGCCGCTGCGCTACCTGTACCGATTCCTCGGCATGCATGCCGATCTGCTGCAGGCCGTTTTCCACGTCCACCTGCAACTGCACACGATCGGTCACCGGCAATCGACCAAGCAACTGATCGGTGATCGCCAGCTGCGCCCTGAAGTCATCGCTGTCTTCGCCGTGACGCAGCAAGGTCAATGCCAGCACATCCGACCAGGCCCGATCCAGCAGTGCACGCAGCAGGCCACGTGGTGGTGACTGCGCAAAGCGTTCGGCCATCAGTTCGCTGGCGCGTCCACGCGCCAGGTCCAGTCGCTCCCGACCCTGCGCGGCTTCTACATGGCGGCGCTCGGCGGCCTGCGCCTTACGCGTGAGCAGGGAAAGATGATGTTCGATATCGGCCAGCAGGCTGGTATACAGACCGTTGCTTGGCGGCTCCTTGCTGGCGCGCGCGACCAGTTGTTCGAGCTTGATCGCCAACGGGCGATTGAGCTCGTCGTCGCTGCCATCGAGCCAGTCATTGGCCGCCCCGGTTACCGTGTCCAGCAACTTTCGCGCCGGATGCTCGGGCTTCTCGAAGAACCCGTGGTCGGCGATCGCCATGCGCAACACGGGTAGTTGCAGATCGCCGAGCAAAGCCCGCGCGCTGCCACTCTGCTGCAGTTGCTGGCCGAGCTGCTCGAACAGCATCGCGACCAGTTCCACGGTGTCGCCCTGCACGTCGCTCAACTGAGTGCGCGGCGCACCGCTGGGGTTGCCGATATTGAGCTGCGTCAGCAGCTCTTCGCGCAATCGCTGGGCGCTGCGCAGTTCACGGCTGGCTCGATCGGTGACCTGTGCCAGATGTTGTTGCAGTGCGCCCAACGCGGTCTGCAGTTCGTCGGTACTGGCGGCGCGCCCGACTGCCTGTCCGCGCACCACGCCCTGATCGGCGCGTCGCTGCGCCAACAAGTCGCGCAGCGACTCCAGCACTTCGATGGGGGCGCCAGGCGGCGTGCTGACAGCACTGGCCTGGCGTGCCGCTTCGGCGGTCGGCGCGGCAGCAGCTTCCGTCGTCGTACCCGGGTGCGGCCGCAGGTTGAGGTGGCGTGGCAGCGGAATGCTGCGCAGTTGCACCAGGATGCCGTCGGCCTGCAATTGTGCGTTGATGGTGTCGTATATCGGTGCCAGCGCCTGCATCAGCCAGCGGTCGAAGCTCTGTAGCAACAGCAGATGATGTTCCAGCGGCAGGTCCAGCGTGCTGGTGGCCTGCTGAAATGCCTGTGCCAGGGCATGCGGCCCCAGCGGCAACGCATCACCCTCCAGCGGCGGCGATGCGACCAGCACGGCCAGTCGGTAGCCTAGCTCGTGCAGCACGTTGCTGTGCCGTACGTCGCCGCGCGTCCCCAGCTGCTCCAATGCCATCGTCAGCTCTTGCTTCACCGGATCGAGCAATTCCAGCGATTGCCATGCCTTGGCGTCGGCCGTGGCTTCCGATTTGGCGGTGGCCGTGCCGATTTTATTGAACGCTGCGCCAACCTCGGCGATGAATTGTTGCTCAAGCAGGGTTCGATCCTGCAGCACGCGTTGGCGGCTGGCGAAGCAGTCCTGCTGCTCGGTGTGCCGGTGTGTGCGTTCGGCTAGCGTAAACAGCTCGCGCTCGAACTCGCTCAGGCAGCGCCGCAATGGTTCGTGCAGCCCTTGGGCGCACAGCGAATAGCTCGTCTCGAGCAATTGTTGCGCGCGTGCGGACCAGCGTCCGCTGCTGAGGCGCGCGGGCTGATGCGACGCAAGCGAACGACGTCGATCCTGTCCGACATCCATGAACGAACCCTGTTATTCCCCTGGAGGCTTGAGTTTATGCCGGTTGTCGCGATCATGCCATCGCTGCTGGCAGGCGTTCAATCGAGAAAGTTGGCAATCACATCGTTAAGAAAGCGCTGGCCCAGGGCCGTGGTATGCAGTTGATGAGCGTTGTCCTGTAGCCAGCCGCGCTGACGGGCGGCGGCCAGTGCGGTCGCAATGCGCCCGGCCGGCAGTCCGGTGCGTTCGGCAAAGTCTGTCAGCGGCACGCCATCGACCAGGCGCAACGCGTTCAGCATGTACTCGAACGGCAGTTCGGCGGCGCTGACCAGGCTGTCGCCACCGATCCGCGCAGGGCTGCCGCAGGCCTCCAGATACGCCCGGGGCAAGCGGGTTTTCCAGCGCCGGTGCACCTGGCCGCTGGCCGCGTCGCTCCATTTGCCGTGGGCACCGGCCCCGACACCCAAATAGTCGCCGAAACGCCAATAGTTCAGGTTGTGCACACAGCGCCGGCCGGGCTGTGCATAAGCGGAGATTTCGTACTGTCCGTAGCCGGCCGCGGCGAGGCGTTGCTCGCAGGCCTCCTGCATCGCCCAAGCATGGTCGTCGTCCGGCAACGGCGGCGGGTTCGCGGCGAACGCAGTGTTTGGTTCCAGCGTCAGCTGGTAATGGGAAATATGGGTCGGCTGCAGCGCGATCGCGCTTTCCACGTCGGCCAGTGCGCCATCCAGGGTCTGCTGAGGCAGCGCATACATCAGGTCGAGATTGATGTTGGTGTAACCGGCATCCTGCGCAGACTTCACCGCCGTTTCCGCTTCTGCGGCGCTATGGATGCGGCCCAGGCGACGCAGCTTGTCGTCGTCGAAGCTCTGCACGCCAAACGAAATGCGGTTGACCCCGGCCGCCAGATAGCCGTCGAAACGGCCATGCTCGACGGTGCCCGGATTCGTCTCCAGGGTGACCTCGCAATCGTCGGCGAACGGCAGTCGTGCGCGGGCGCCGTCGAGAAAACGCGCGATGAGCTCAGGCGCGAAGAGGCTCGGGGTGCCGCCGCCGAAAAAGACGCTGACGATGGGGCGGCCCTGCACGGCCGCGCCGAAGTCGGCCAGATCGGCGTCCAGGTCGACCAGCAGCAAGTCCGTATACGCATCATACGGCGGCGGTTCGCTGCGCAGGCCGTGTGAGTTGAAATCGCAGTACGGACACTTCTTCACGCACCATGGCATGTGTACGTATAGCGACAGCGGTGGTGCGAGCAGACTCATGAGTGTCGCTCGGCCAGTCGCGCGTGCAACTTTGTCAGCGCCTGGCCGCGATGGCTGAGTTTGTTTTTCAGGGCGGTGTCCATTTCCGCCACGCTCTCGTGCCGACCCTCGGGCAGGAACACCGGGTTGTAGCCGAAGCCGCCGGTTCCGCGGCCCTCGGTCAGGATGCTTCCGTACCAGCGTCCCTCGGTGATCAGCGGGGCGGGGTCATCGGCATGCCGCAGCAACACCAGCACGCAGATGAAGAATGCACTGCGTTGCCCGGCAGGTACCCCATCCAGCTCCCGCAACAGTTTGGCGTTGTTGGCAGCGTCATCGCCATGTCCGCCGCTGTAGCGCGCCGAATACAGGCCAGGTGCGCCGTGCAGATGATCCACGCACAAGCCCGAGTCGTCGGCCAGCGCGGGCAGGCCGCTGGCGAGCGCTGCATGGCGTGCCTTGAGTACGGCATTTTCGACGAAGGTCAGCCCGGTCTCGTCAGCGTCTGTAATGCCCAGACTGCCCTGGGTGATCACCTCGAAACCGCTGTCGGCAAGCAGCGCGTTGAATTCGGCAAGTTTGCCCTGGTTGCTACTGGCGAGAACGATGCGCTGCATAAGAGCCTGTCTATGGTCTCCCCGTAGCCCGCGCCGGGAGCTGTTTGCGCGCAGGCCAAGGAAGAAGGAGGAAGTGTACGTCCGTACACGACCGAATGATGACGCCGGCCTGCGCGCAAACAGACCCGTCCCGAAGGGTTGCCGTTGAGTGGCCGCCAGGTGGCAGCGCGCGGCTTGACCTGACGGCCAGTCAGGCGCTGAGCCACGCACTACCACCTGGCGGCCACTCAACGGCAACGCGAGCCACGGGGAGACCATAGACAGGCTCAGACGCTCAGTTGCCTTGCGCCAGTGCGGCACGCTGCGCGGCGACCAGCTCGCCGATACCTTTTTCGGCCAGCGCCAGCAGCGCGTCCATCTCGTCGCGGCGGAATGCGTGACCCTCGGCGGTGCCCTGGACTTCGATGAAGCCGCCGCCGTCGTTCATCACTACGTTCATGTCGGTGTCGCAGTTGGAATCTTCGGCGTAGTCCAGATCGAGCACCGGCAGCCCCTGGTAGATGCCGACCGACACCGCAGCGACCGCGCCCACGATCGGGTTGCGTTTGAGGTTTTCGCGCTTCATCAACACGTTCACCGCATCGACTAGCGCCACGTACGCGCCAGTGATCGCCGCCGTGCGGGTGCCGCCATCGGCCTGCAATACGTCGCAGTCCAGGGTGATCACCCGTTCGCCCAGGGCCTGGCGATTGACGCAGGCGCGTAGGGAACGGCCGATCAATCGCTGGATCTCCATGGTGCGGCCGCCCTGGCCACCACGTGCAGCCTCGCGTTGCATGCGGGTGTTGGTGGCGCGCGGCAGCATGCCGTATTCGGCGGTGACCCAGCCTTCGCCTTTGCCACGCAGCCAGGCCGGTGCGCGATCCTCGACGCTGGCGGTGCACAGCACGCGGGTGTCGCCGAAGCTCACCAGTACGGACCCCTCGGCGTGGCGGGTGTAGTGGCGTTCGATGGTGACAGGACGCAGCTGATCGCTGCTTCGGCCACTGGGACGGGCGACGGCATTCATGGGGGGATTCCTGACTTCGCTTGGCCGGATTGGGCAAGGCGGGACGGGAGAGTTTACCATTGAGTACTTTTCTCACGTCCGGATGACTCCCGATGATCCGTAGCATGACGGCTTACGCCAGTGCCGAAACCACCGGGGCCGCCGGTACGCTTAGCTGCGAGCTGCGCACGGTCAACCACCGTTACCTTGAGTTGAGCCCACGCCTGCCTGACGATTTGCGCAGTTTCGAATCGCTGCTGCGCGAACGCATCGCGAGCAAGTTGTCGCGCGGCAAGCTCGACATCACCGTTCGTCGCACCAGCGATGCGCGTACCGAATCGTTGCAGGTCAACAATGCGCTGCTGTCCCGATTGTCGGAAGTGAATCTGGACCTGGCTGCGCTATTTCCTGGCCTGCGCGTCGAGTTCACTGAATTGCTGCGTTTCCCGGGTGTACTGCAACAGAGCGCCATCGACCCGGACTCCCAGCAGGCGGCGCTGTTCGACGTGCTTGACCGCGCTTTGGATGCACTCACCGCCACGCGTGAACGCGAAGGCGAGAAGCTGGCCGAGATCCTGCGCGACAAACTCGACAGCATCGAGCGCGTGGTCAACGATGTGCGCGGCTGGATGCCGCAGATCCGCGTCGCGCTGCGCGCGCGGCTGGAATCCCGGCTGGCCGATCTGAAGCAGCCGGTAGAGCCTGGTCGGCTGGAGCAGGAATTGGTTTTGCAGATAACCCGTACCGATGTGGACGAGGAACTGGATCGGCTCAGTACGCACATCGGCGAAACGCGCCGCGTGCTGGGGTTGCAGGAGCCTGTGGGGCGCCGCCTCGATTTCCTGATGCAGGAATTCAATCGCGAGGCGAACACGCTGGGTTCGAAATCAGTAGATGCACGCAGCACGAATGCCGCCGTCGAGCTGAAGGTGCTGATCGAGCAGATGCGCGAACAGGTGCAGAACATCGAATAGCAGGTTCACGCTATTTCATGGCGTGCCAAACACGCACGTAATTTCTCGAAGCCCGCATAACGCGGGCTTTTTTTCGGGTCGTCCAAAGGCCGCCAATCGTCCCATATAGAAAAGCCATTGGAGCGCAAAGTACCTCTCGGATGAGGCTCAGGGCGCGTAATGCATGTCACTTGGCGGCGAAGCCCTACGGCCCATCGCGCCTGCGCCTCTTCATATCGGCGGTCTGCGCACTCCAGAATTGATATCACCAGGTTTTGGCACCTGCCGGGTTGGCAATGCGAGAACGGTGGAAGTTGAGAGCTTCCGCATACGAGCAAGGCGAAGCAAAGCACTGAAGACTCCTCGCTCGACATGCCAGTCGAGGCAATGTTTGAGTTTGAACGTCACTCGTAGAGCGAGCTGGACATAGATGTTATAGATGGATCTCAGCAGGAAACTCATGCCGACAGCAATTCGATTTTCAGGCGCCATGGCGCTCTTCCTGACAACGTTCGTCAGTGTCAGCGCATTCGGCCAGACGGCTAATCCACTCCCTTCACCGGGCTCCGCCGTGACGCTTGCAGCTGTAGCGGTGACTGGCGTGTTGCCTGGTCCCGCGCTCTGGAAGGTCAGCAAGGACGGCCACGTCATGTGGGTTCTTGGAACCACCTCTCCGCTACCAAAGGGCATGCAATGGGAATCCTCCAAGGTCGAACATCTGATTGCCTCGTCCCAGCAGGTGCTCAAGCCACCGGGCGTGCAAATTGAAGGGAACATCGGCTTCTGGGGGCAGATGTCCCTGATTCCCTCGATGATTGGGGTGGAGAAGTTGCCGGACGGCAAGACCTTGCAACAGGTGCTGCCACCCGATCTGTACAGCCGCTGGCTCGTGCAGAAAAACAAATACCTGCGTCACAGCTGGGGTGTTGATCGACTGCGGCCGATGTTTGCAGGAGAGAAGTTGTACAGCGCCGCTCTCAGTCAATCGGGCCTCACCGACCACCGTATGGTGGAGAAGGCCATCTACGCTGCCGCAGGTCGATACAAGGTATCCGTCACGGGCACTTCCTATGTCCTGATGCTGGATGATCCGCGCCGCACCGTGAAGCAGTTCAAGCAAGCGATGATCAATGACCAGCAATGCCTCAGCGGTATTCTCGATGTCATCGACCAGGATTTTTTGCAGGCCACTGAGCGGGCGAACGCTTGGGCGACAGGCGACATATCGGCGCTGAAAAGGATTCTGTCCGCCAGCCAGCAGGATGAATGCCTTTCCGCTGTCGGCGACACCGGCTTCGCCAAAACGATAGGCATAACCGACATACCCCACCGGATCCAGCAGGCATGGATCAAGGCTGCGGAGGTCGCATTGGCGCATAACCCCCAATCAGTGGCCTTGCTCCCCATGCGTGAGGTTACGGCCGACGTTGGCTACCTGGAAATGCTGCAGAAAGATGGCTACACCGTGGAGTCGCCGGAGCCTTTAGCCGAGGCGAGCACCGATTGATGAGTGATTTGGTCTGTAGCGCAGCGCCTTGATGCTATTTCTGGGGGGGTGACCACGGTAAGGGAAAGATCGGGGTGAACGGCCTCATGGGGCCCAGGACGGAATGCCTGTGTCGCTCCAGCTATACTTATGCGATGAAACGAAGCCCGCTGATGCTTGTTCCCATGATTGTTCCCGCTCGAAAAATCGAAGTGGGGAAGCCCTCATGTGGCGCGGTTTGTGCGCATCGCTTCGGGCCCAGGTAGATGAGTGCAACTGATTCCATAAGTGCCGATTCCAGCGGAATGCCGGTCGAAGGCACCTTGTTCGTGGTTGCTGCACCTTCTGGCGCGGGCAAGTCCAGCCTGGTGAATGCTCTGCTTGAACGCGAGCCGGCGATCTCGCTGTCGATTTCGCATACCACGCGGCCGCCACGGGTCGGTGAGTTGTATGGGCGGCACTACTACTTCGTCGAACGCGGTGAATTCGAGCGCGAGATTGCCGAGGGCATCTTTCTCGAACACGCCGAAGTGCACGGCAACCTTTACGGGACTTCGCGCACGACGGTGCAGGCGTTGCTGGCGCAGGGGCGCGATGTGCTGCTGGAGATCGACTGGCAGGGTGCCGAACAGATCCGCCGAAGCAAGCCTGATTGCGTCAGCGTGTTCATTCTGCCGCCGTCGCGGGCGGAACTTGAGCGGCGCCTGCGGGGTCGTGGTTCGGACAGTGCGGAGGTGATCGAGCGTCGTTTGCACAACTCACGTGGGGAAATCGCCCATGCGCACGAGTTCGATTACATCCTGATCAACGACGTCTTCGAGCGTGCGCTGGCCGACCTGCAGGCGATCGTGCGAGCGGTGCGCCAGCGCAGCGCGCTGCAGTGGCAACGGCACGAGTCGCTGATTGTGGAGTTGCTGGCTGCCGACGTGACACCTGAATGACATGACGAGCTGTGCATGGCCTTCACTCGCCTGTTCAGCTACCTTGGCTCTTTTACCTTCGCAAGTTATTGCCCATGACCGACACTGTTCGCGCCACGCCCGATAGCAGCACGCTGGTGCGGGTCCGTGGGTTGACCACGGTGCTCAACGGCAAGACCATCTTCGATGGCCTGGATATGGATATTCCACGCGGCAAGGTCACCGCGATCATGGGTCCCAGCGGTACCGGCAAGACCACCTTGCTCAAGCACATCACCGGACAGATGCGCGCCGACGCGGGCGAGATCCTGGTCGACGGCAAGAACGTGCCGGATATGTCGCGCGACGCGCTGTACAAGATGCGCGAGGGGATCGGTTATCTGTTCCAGAACTCGGCGTTGCTGACGGATTTCGACGTGTTCGAGAACGTGGCCTTTCCGCTGCGCCAGCATACAAAGTTGCCGGAAGTGCTGATCCGTAATCTGGTGCTGCTGAAACTGCAGGCCGTAGGTTTGCGTGGTGCCGCACGACTGCTGCCAAACGAACTGTCCGGCGGCATGGCGCGCCGTGTGGCGCTGGCCCGGGCGATCGTGTTCGACCCGATGTTGATTCTTTACGACGAGCCGTTTGTGGGGCTCGATCCGGTGGCCTTGAACCAGGTGCTGAAATTGATCCGCACGCTCAACCAGACGCTTGGCATCACCAGTGTGCTGGTCGCGCACGAACTCGATGCAATCAAGCAGGTGGCCGATCATGTATTCCTGATCGCGAACGGCAAAGTGGTTGCGCAGGGCGATCCGAAAACCATCGCCAATGACGGTTCGCCGTGGACCCGGCAGTTCTTCGGTGGCGAAGCGGATGGCCCGGTGCCGTTCCAGTACCCGGCCGGCGATTACGCGCAGGCGCTGGGCTTTACGGGAGCATCGAAATGAGCTCGCGTGCACCGCAAGGCCACAATGTGGTGACCCAGTCGCTGGCCCAGATTGGCAACTGCGGCCTGTTCCTGCTGACCCTGCTGGCGGCGATCCCGCGCAGTTTCCGCTACGTTCGCGAAACCATTCGCCAGCTGTGGTTCGTCGGCGCGATGAGTCTGACCATCATCATGGTCTGCGGCCTGTTCGTCGGCATGGTGCTGATGTTGCAGCTGTATCACGTGCTGTCGATCTTCGGCGGCACCTCGGCCAGTGGCATGGTGGTGGCGCTATCGGTTTATCGTGAACTCGGGCCAGTGGTCACTGCGTTGCTATTCGCCGGTCGCGCCGGCACCTCGATTACCGCCGAGATCGGCCTGATGCGCGCCACCGACCAGATCGACGCGATGGAGATGATGGCAGTCGACCCGATTGCCTACGTTGCCACGCCGCGTTTCCTGGCCGGCTTGATCGCGATGCCGCTGCTGTGCTGCGTGTTTTGCGCGATGGCGATTTTCGGCGGTCATCTGGTCGGCGTGAGCTGGCTCGGCATCGACAACGGCACGTTCTGGTCGAACATGACCGCGGTGGTGGAGGTGCATACCGACATCGTCAATGGCGTGCTGTTCAAGAGCCTGGCGTTCGGCGCGGTGGTATCGCTGATTGCGGTGTATCAGGGCTTCACTACTCCGCCTACCAGCGAAGGGGTTGCTTACGCCACCACGCGCACGGTGGTCGCTTCGTCGATCGCCATCCTGGCGCTGGACTTCGTGCTTACCGCGTTTCTCATGTGAGTGCAGTGATGTGATTGCCGCCATGACCATCACCGCGAATTTTTATTGTCCGTCTTCCGATTGTTCATCGAGTCATTCTTCACAGAGGGTAGTGCCGTGAGCCAGCCAAGAAATTCCTACGCCATTGGCACCGGCCTGTTCATCGTGCTCGGTTTTTCCGCGCTGGCCTATCTGGCCACCCAGACCACGTCGGTGGCAAATGTGCATCAAGGCGCCAGCTACGCCATCGAGACGCACTTCACGAACATCGGCCAGCTGAAGGAGCGCGCCCCGGTGAAGATCGCTGGTGTGCGAGTCGGCCAGGTGCAATCGATCACCTTGCAGCCAGGCCAGGAGGTGGCCGATGTGAAGCTGGCGATCGACACCAGCTACAACAAGATTCCGCTGGATTCGGTGGCGAGCATCTATACCAGCGGCCTGCTCGGTGATCAGTACATCGGTATCCAGTACGGCAGCTCGAAGAAAACCGTTGCCGACGGCGGCACGCTGACGCTGACCCAACCGGCGCAGCAGCTGGAGGAGATGCTGGGCAAGTTCTTCGGTGCCGGCGGCGTGGCCGACAATCTCGGTGGCACGTATACGGTGAAGGCGAACTTCACCAATGTTGGCGCGCTTTCTGTCGGCGCTCCGGTGAAGATGGCCGGCGTGCCGATCGGCAGCGTGCAGTCGGTCGTCGCCTCCCCGGTGAAGCTGGATGCCGAGGTCACGCTGGCGATCGACAAGCGCTACAACGCGATTCCCGACGATTCGTCAGCTGCGGTGTTCACCAGCGGTTTGATCGGTACCCAGTATGTTGCGATCCAGCCAGGCGGTTCACCGGACGCGCTCAAGGATGGCGATGAGATGGTGCTGACCCAGTCGGCGATGCAACTGGAAGACCTGATCGGCAAGTTCTTGGTCAATGGTTCGTCCAGCGACAAAAAAGATGCCGACGACGGCAAGTCGTCGAATAACCCTGCCCCCGCCCCCGCCGGCAAGCACTGAGCCGGCTCCGCTGAAGGAATTACCCATGTTGCGCAGACTGGCTCTTGCCACCGCCCTTGCAATCGGCGCCATCGCGATCGCCCCGGCGGCGTTCGCTCAAAGCGCCCCCGCTGACGCAGCCTCAACGGCTGCGCCCGCTTCCCAGCAGTCACCCGAACAGATCGTGCAGTCGATTGCCGATCAGTTGGCCAACGACATTGACGGCCACCGCGACGAGTTGAAGCACAATCAGGACAAGTTGATCAACATCATCGACGAGGTGTTCCTGCCGCACTTCGATGTCGACTATGCCTCGATCCTGGTGCTTGGCCAGCACGCCCGTGAAGCGACGCCGGAGCAGCGCAACCGCTTCTCCAAGGCGTTCTACAACTCGATCACCCACCGCTACGCCCAAGGCCTGCTCGACTACACCCGTGGCCGCGTCAAAGTGTTGCCGTTCAACGGCGACCTCAATGACAAGCGCACCGTGGTGCGTACCCAGGTGCTGATGGACGACGGCAAGTCGGTGTCGATCGACTACGCGTTCCGCAAGAGCCGCACCGGCGACTGGAAGGCCTACGATGTGATCATCGAGGGCATTTCCTACGTCACCAATTACCGCAATCAGGTCGATGCGGAGATTCGCAAGGTTGGTATCGATCAGCTGATCAAGAACCTCGAGACGCAGGGCGAGAACGCCCTGAAATCGATGGAACAGGACAGCAAGGACGGCAAGGGCGCGCAGTGACCACGGCAGCCGAACATGCGGTCCAGCTGAGTGCGAGCACGCCGGGAACGCTCGGCGTGTGCGGCGTGCTGAGCTTCGATACGGCGGCCTCGGCGTTGCGGACGATCCAGGCCGCGTTGGCGGGAAATACGGTGACCCAACTCGATCTGGCAGATGTGCGGCATAGCGACAGCGCCGGGCTATCGTGCGTGCTTGCCGTAGTCGCCGAGGCTGCTCGGCATGGTCATGCCGTCAAGGTCATCAACATGCCGACCGGCATGCAGGTGCTGGCGCAGGTCTGTGAGGTCGATCGCCTGATCGGCTGACCCCGCATCGTGATTGTAGAAACGAAGAAGGGGCCCGCGGGCCCCTTCTTCGTTTCTACAGAACCAAGTCGCCAGCGCTATCCGTTACTGCTGGCTACCTTGATTCGGATGCTTGTTTTCCCACTGGTGCTGCTGATCCAGCAATTGATCGGGATCGAAGTCCTTGTTGTCCAGGCCCTGCATCTGCTCGATGACCGAGTCCGGCACGTGGCCGTCGTATAGCCGGTAAAGCCGCTGCTGACGATAGGCATCGCGCATGAACGCGTAGGGATCGTAAGCGGACTTCAGGAAGCTCTCGGCGTCGATGAACTGGGAGCGCAGCGTCACCAGGTACAGCACCTGGGGCAGGTAGTACTGGCCATATCCGAAGTGATGGTCACGCTCGAAGTAGCTCAGCGGATCGAAGAAGTAGCCATCCACCGGCAGCTGCCACACATCGCGCATGGTGGTCGGTCCGAAGAACGGCAGGATCACGAAGTCGCCGTCAGGCACGCCCCAGCGGGCCAGGGTGATGCCGAAGTCGGTCTCGTTCAGCGGCATGCCCAGCTTGCTGGCGGGATCGAAGAAACCGCCGACGCCCAGCGTCAGATTGACCAGGAAGCGGCCAGTACCTTCCGCTGCCAATTGCGGCCGCGCCTGCAGCAGATCGTTGGCGATCGTGATCGGCATGTGGATGTTGGTGAAGAAGTCGCTGATCGAGTTGCGTACGGGTTCGTTGGTCACCTTGCGATAGCCGACGGCAACTGGGCGGATGATCGCCTTGTCCATCGAGTCATTGAAGGCGTAGACCTTGCGATTGACCTTCTCCAGCGGATCGTCAGTGCGGGGTTTGGCGATCGTGCAGCCAGCCAGCACCGCGATCGCAAGCAACGGCAACCAGCGGCTCAAACAAAGGGAGCGGGGCGGTGAGGGCATCGGTGCAAGGGGTTCGCGGCAGGGGACGGTATATTGTACTGGCTGGTTTTATATCTTGCACGGCTTTCAATCTGCTTTCACAGTCGGCGCACGCAACGCGCAGGCAGCCACGCATCATACGCGTTGCTTCTGCTGCATTGCCAGAAAAGCACTCGCTGGCTACACTGTCAGACCATATAAGTCATTTATTCTTTGAGGATTTCGCATGGCACGTATTACCGTGGAAGACTGCCTCGAGGTGGTCGACAACCGTTTCGAGCTGGTGCTGATGGCGACCAAGCGCGCGCGCCAGCTGGAAAAAGGTGCCGAGCCGGCCGTCAATCCCGGGCATGACAAGCCGACGGTGCTGGCCCTGCGCGAGATTGCCGAACGCCGTATCGACCAGGCCATGATCGACCAGATCGACAAGAGCGAACGTGAGCGCGCCGAGCGCGAAGCGCTGGAGTGGGCTGCTGCCGAGGTTGATGACGACCTTTCCAAGGGCGGTGATGACTGATGGAAGGCGGCTGTAGAACGCGGGTCCGCAGCGCCGGCTTGTCCGGTGCACGGGATCGCGCGCAAACAGCCACCGTCTGGTTTTACCGCCGCCGTAGCGAGGTGGGTGCCTGAATCGGCCCCCGGCATCGATGACGACGGCCACGCACCCCGCTTCCGTCGACATGTCCGCGTTGCCGCCGTATGTGCTGGCTCTGAAAGAGCGCATTGCTTACCTGCCTGAAGCGCAGGTTGAGCGAGTGTTGCGTGCATTCCAGGTCGGCGCGCAGGCGCACGAAGGGCAGGAGCGCAAAAGCGGCGAGCCCTACATCACCCATCCGGTGGCGGTGGCGGGAATACTCGCTGAGCTCGGGCTGGATGCTGAAACGATCATTGCGGCGATCCTGCACGACACGCTGGAAGACACCGAGTTAAGCCGAGACGCCCTGGCTGCCGAGTTCGGCGAGGCCGTGGCCGAGCTGGTCGATGGTGTCACCAAACTCGACAAAATGCGTTTTGGCAGCCGCCAGGAAGCCGATGCGGAAAGCTTCCGCAAAATGCTGCTGGCGATGGCGCGCGACTTGCGCGTGATCCTGATCAAGCTGGCTGACCGTCTGCACAACATGCGCACGCTGGGCGCCAAGGATGCTGACTCGCGTCGCCGCATCGCTCGCGAAACACTGGAAATCTTCGCGCCGATCGCGCAGCGCCTGGGCATGAACAAGTTCAAGGCGGAGCTGCAGGATCTGGGCTTCCGCGCGTTGTACCCGGATCGCTATCGCGTAATCAGCGAGCGCATCCGTGCAGCCATCGGCAACCGCCGCGAAGCCATGGGCAAGATCGAGACGGCGCTGTCGATGCGACTCACCGCCGATCATCTGCAGAGTCGCGTGGTGGGGCGGATCAAGTCGCCATGGAGCATCTATTCGAAGATGCGAGGCGAGCACAAAAGTTTTGCGCAGTTGATGGACGTCTACGGTTTTCGTGTGGTCGTCGACAGCGCGATGAGCTGCTACATGGCGCTTGGCGCCGTGCATGCGCTGTACAAACCGGTCGACAAACGGTTCAAGGATTTCATCGCGATCCCCAAGGCCAACGGCTACCAGTCGCTGCACACTGTGCTGCTGGGGCCATTCGGTGCGCCGATCGAAGTGCAGATCCGCACGGTTGAGATGGACTCGGTTGCCGAACGCGGCGTCGCTGCGCACTGGGCCTACAAGACGGACAGCGGCCCGGCCAACAGCGCGCAGGCGCGGGCGCGCGAGTGGTTGTCTTCGCTTGCCGACAGTTCGGCCAATACGGTGTCGTCGGAGTTCATCGAGGCGGTAAAGATCGACCTGTTTCCGGACGAGGTCTATCTGTTCACCCCGCGCGGCGACATTCTTTCACTGCCGCGCAATGCCACCGCGCTGGACTTCGCCTACGCCGTGCACACCGATGTCGGCGATCACGCAGTTGCCGCGCGCGTCGACAAGAAATTGCTGCCGCTGCGCACGCGACTGGAATCTGGCCAGCTGGTGGAAATCATCACCGCACCGTCGGCGATGCCGAATCCTGCATGGCTGGAATCGGTGGTTACCGGCAAGGCGCGTACGGCGATCCGCCAGTACCTGAAACATCTGCAGCACGAGGATGCCGTCGACTTCGGTCATCGCATGCTCGATCGCGCGCTGGATGCATTGGGCAGCAGCCTGGACGGCATTCCGGCCGCGGTGCTGGATCGATTCCTCGATGCCTCCAAGTTCAAGCGGCTGGAGGAGCTGCTGTCCGACATCGCGCTGGGCAATCGCATGCCCGACGTGGTCGCCAGCCAGCTGCTCAAATCGCGTGGCAAGCAGCCCGGCGACGTGCCGCAGACAGCGCAGCATGTACAGGAGAAAATCCGCATCACCGGTGCCGAGCGCGGTGTGCTGAGTTTCGCCAATTGCTGTCACCCGCTGCCCGGCGACGACATCATCGGTTACCTGTCATCGGGCAAGGGCATCGTGGTGCATCGCGAGGAATGCCCGAACGTGGTCGAGCTGCGCAAGTCACCGGAACGTTGCGTGGCCATCGAGTGGGATCGCGATGTGCAGGGCGACTATCGCGCGCAACTGCGTATCGAAGTCATCAATCGTCCCGGCGTACTGGCCACCGTGGCTGCTGCGATCGCTGCCGCCGATTCGAATATCGAAAATGTGGAATACGTCGAGCGTGACGCCGCCGCCGCGACGCTGCTGTTCGCGATGGAAGTGAAGAACCGCAAGCATCTGGCCGACGTGATCCGGCGCGTGCGCCGTACCGGCGTGGTCAGCGGCGCTTACCGATATCCTTTGTGAAGCGGGGACGAGGGGCGAGAGACGAGTAGTGAGGGCGTCGCCTCAGAGTTTGAAGTTGCACCCTCGCTACTCGTCTCTCGCCCTCTCGCGCTCTACACTCGCGTTTTTACCTGAGGGTTTCCCATGTCCCGCAGCATCATCGCCACCGATCAGGCGCCGGCCGCCATTGGCCCGTATTCGCAGGCCGTGCGTCATGGCAATACGGTTTATTTCTCCGGCCAGATTCCGCTCGATCCGGCGACCGCTGCGCTGGTCGATGGTGATATCACCGCGCAGACGCGCCGGGTGTTCGACAACCTCGATGCGGTGGCCAAGGCGGCCGGCGGCTCGCTGGCGCAGATCGTGCGGGTGGGTATCTACGTCACCGATCTGGCGAATTTCGCGGCGGTGAATGCCGTGATGGCCGAATATTTCCAGCCGCCCTATCCGGCGCGTTCCACCATCGAGGTATCCGGCCTGCCGAAGGCCGCGCAGGTCGAGGTCGACGCGGTCATGGTGCTGGACTGACGGGGTTGTCGCGATAGCGCGCGATACGGTTGGCCTGGTGACGCCCTGCGGCCTGCGCTGACAGCGATCGTCGACATTGTTACCGGCATTTGTCTTACGGCAACGGGCTGTGCTCGGTTAGGCTTGGATGTGATGGCTACCCGCACTGCTCGTTCTGCTCCCACCGTTGGCACCGATCCGGGCATCGCGCCGGTCACGGTGCTGGCTGGCGTCGGGCCGTCGCTGGTCGCGGCGCTGTCCCGGCTCGGGCTGGAGCGGGTGCAGGATCTGTGGTTTCACCTGCCGCTGCGCTACGAGGACAAGACTCGGGTGACCGCCATTGCCGATCTGCGCGTCGGCGAGCGGGCGCAGGTCGAGGGCGTGGTTGAGGCAGTTGAACGCGGTTTCCGCTATCGCCCGCAACTGAAGGTCGCGATTGGCGATGCGAGCCAACAGACTCTGCTGCTGCGCTTTTTCCATTTCAACCGGGCACAGGCCGAGCAATTGCGGCCAGGGACTCGCGTGCTGTGCTTTGGCGAAGTTCGCCACGGCGCGCAGGGCCTGGAGATGGTGCATCCGCAATATCAGCGGCTGAGTGGCGATGATGCGGTCACCGTGGATGAATTGCTGAGCCCGATCTATCCGACCACCGAAGGGCTGGGGCAGAAGCGGTTGGCTGGCGTGATTGGCAAGGCGCTCGCGCTGTTGCCGCCCGCTGCGCAACTGGAACTTATTCCCGCTGAGCTGTGCGCCGAACACGGCCTGACTTCGCTGCGCGATGCCCTGCTGTATGTGCATCGACCGCCGCCGGACGCGCATCTGGGCCAGCTCATGCTCGGCCATCACCCGGCGCAGCAGCGGCTGGCATTCGAGGAATTGCTGACCCAGCATCTGAGCCTGAAACGCATGCGTGCGGCGGTGCGTAGCCGGCACGCACCTGCGCTTGCTGGCGACCATGGCCTGCGCCGGCGCTTGCTGGCGGGGTTGTCGTTTGCGTTGACCGGGGCGCAGCAACGGGTTAGCGCGGAAGTCGCAAAGGATCTGGCGCAGCCCAAGCCGATGTTGCGACTGGTGCAGGGTGATGTCGGCTCGGGCAAAACGGTGGTCGCCGCGCTGGCTGCGCTGGCTGCGGTGGAGTCGGGTTATCAGGTCGCACTGGTAGCGCCGACCGAGCTGCTGGCCGAGCAGCATCTGCGCAATTTCAGGCACTGGCTGCAACCGCTCGATATCGAAGTGGAGTGGCTGGCAGGCAAGGTCACCGGCAAGGCGCGTACGTCGGCGCTGGCGCGGGTCGCCGCGGGTGCGCCGGTGGTGATTGGCACGCACGCACTGATGCAGGAAGGCGTCGCGTTTGCGCGGCTTGGCCTGGTGATCGTCGACGAACAGCACCGCTTCGGTGTGCAGCAGCGGCTGGCATTGCGTGACAAGGGCAAGGAGGGCGAGCAGGTGCCGCATCAATTGGTGTTGACCGCCACGCCGATCCCACGAACGCTCGCGATGAGCGCTTATGCCGATCTGGATGTGTCATCCATTGACGAGCTGCCACCCGGCCGCACGCCGGTGCAGACGATCGCGATTTCCAATGCGCGTCGGTTCGACGTCATCGAACGCATCCATGTCGCTTGCGCTGAAGGCCGGCAGGTGTATTGGGTATGCACGTTGATCGAGGAGTCCGAGCAGTTGCGCGCGCAAGCGGCCGAAGTAGCACACGCTGAACTGTCGGCCGCGTTGACCGGATTCAAGGTCGGGTTGATCCACGGCCGCATGAAGCCGAAGGAAAAGCAGGCGGTGATGGATGCATTCAAGCACGGCGAGCTGTCGGTACTGGTGGCGACCACCGTGATCGAGGTCGGCGTGGATGTGCCGAACGCCAGCCTGATGGTGATCGAGAACAGCGAGCGGCTTGGACTGGCGCAGCTGCATCAGCTGCGCGGTCGGGTGGGCCGCGGCACGCTCGCTTCCAACTGCGTGCTGCTGTATCAGCCGCCACTGGGTCAGCTCGCACGTGAACGACTGCAGGTGATGCGTGAAACCAGCGATGGTTTTCGTATCGCCGAGAAGGATCTGGAATTGCGTGGCCCGGGCGAAGTGCTCGGTACACGCCAGACCGGACAGCTCAGTTTTCGTATTGCCGATCTTGCTCGCGACGCGCATCTTCTGCCTGCCGTACAGCAGGTCGGTGAACGCATGCTGGCCAAGCATCCATTGCAGACCGAGCGCTTGATCGAGCGCTGGATCGGTGGCGCCGCGCGCTACGTGCACGCGTGATCGGACCATCGTGAAGGTCGCCAGTGCAGGATGCACTGGGCCATTCCCGCAGCCAGCCGATACACTGGCCCGCCCGACTTCCACAGGCCACCATGACCAAGCCGCAGCTGCTGATTGATACCGACCCGGGCGTCGACGACGCGCTGGCGATCCTGATGGCACACGCGCATGCCGACATCGTCGGTCTGAGCATCGCTGCCGGCAATGTGGGACTGAGCCATACCGTGCGCAACGCGCTCACATTGGTTGATCTGCTCGGTACCGATACGCCGGTCTTTGCCGGGTGCGCGACGCCGCTGGTACGCGCACCGAGCGAAGATGCCGCGTTCGTACACGGACAGGACGGTTTCGGCGATGTGGGTTTTCCCGAACCAAAGGCGCTGCAGTCGGATGAGTCGGCCGCACTGGCCCTGTTGCGGCTGACCCGTGAGCGGCCCGGAGAATTGACGCTGGTGGCACTGGCGCCATTGACCAACCTCGCGCTTGCATTGCGACTCGATCCCACGTTGCCCGAGCGGGTCGCGCGGTTGGTGGTGATGGGTGGCGCGGTCACCGGCCACGGCAATACCGGCAACGTGCCGGCAGAGTTCAATGTCGGTTTCGATCCGGAAGCGGCTCACGTGGTGTTCGAGGCGTTTCCGCGATTTGATCTGGTCGACTGGGAAGCGACTTTGCGGCATGCCTTCGACGAGGCGCAGTTCGATGGATGGCTGCAGGCTGGCGACCAGCGCGCCGATGTCTACGGTCGCATCTCCCGCACGGCTCGCGCCTACAATCTGAAGAACGCGCGTCGCGGGGTGATCGCTGCTGATGCGCTGGCAATGGCTGTGGCGATCGACCCGTCGATCGTCACCCGTAGTGAGACGCGTGCTGTTGCGGTGGAGCTGGATGGGCGTCTGACCCGGGGCGCCACCGTGGTCGACTGGGCCGGAAGACTGGGCCGTCGCGCCCAGGCGAATATCGTGCTGGAGGTGGATCAGGCCCGCTTTGCGACTATGGTGCGGCGCGCCCTGGGTGCGCAAACCTGAAGTCCTGGCGGTCCCGCAGGCTGCATGCCGGACAGGCCCGAGTAGACCAAGGGTTGCGCAGCAGGTGGGCCGGCCGTTACAATGCCGCTCTTTTCACCATCGCTTTAGAGCCTGCCATGAAGCCCGATATCCATCCGAACAATAAGCCGGTGGTGTTCCAGGACCTGTCGTCTGACTTTGCGTTTCTGACCAAGTCGACCATGTCCAGCAAGGAAACCATCAAGTGGGAAGACGGCAATGAGTACCCGCTGATCAAGGTGGATATTTCGAGCCACTCGCACCCGTTCTACACCGGCAAGCAGAAGACGCTGGACGTCGGCGGTCGCGTCGACAAGTTCCGTCGCCGCTATGCGGGCGCTACCAAAGAGTAAGCATCACGGTTACACCGTGATTGCGCGGCCATCCTCCATGATGGCAGGCAAGGTTTGATCAGCCGGATCCTGAAGGGTCCGATCCTGTTGAACCGATTCGAATTAATTAGATTCGACTCAAGACGCGGGGCAAGTGCAGGCTTGCCCCGTGTTTTTTCGTGTCCGCGATTCAAGCCATTCGGCGTCGAATGTTGGCGAGGCCTTGTGCGATAATGGGGAGTGACAGACGCTGATGTGTCCGTTGCACGGCATGCTTTCCCCGGCGTACTACGCCAAGCATCTCTCCCAGCCGGCCGGCGCCATTGCGGCAGCCTCCGGTCAGTGACCCACATGTAAGGAGGTTTCCGTGTCCGATCCCAAGATCGTCAAATTGGTGGATGAGTCGAGCCATCGCAGCAGCGAGCTGCCGCTGATCAGTGGCACGCTCGGGCCGGCATGCATCGACATCGGTACGTTGTACAAGGACACCGGCCACTTCACCTACGATCCCGGTTACGGCAGCACCGCCAGCACCAAGAGCGCCATCACCTATATCGATGGCGATGAAGGTGTGCTGCTGTACCGTGGTTACCCGATTGAGCAATTGGCCGAGAAGTCCAGTTTCCTCGAAGTGTCTTATCTGCTGCTCAACGGCGAACTGCCGAACAAGACGCAGTTCGAGGGCTTCGAGCACGAGATCACGCATCACACGATGATGCATGAGGCGCAGAAGAACTTTTTCCAGGGCTTCCACCACGACGCGCATCCGATGGCGATGCTTGCGGCGGCGGTAGCCTCGCTGTCGGCGTTCTATCACGACGATCTGGACGTGGAAAATCCGGCCGATCGCAAGCTGGCCGCAATCCGCCTGATCGCGAAGATGCCGACCATTGCGGCGGCCTGCTTCCGTTATTCGATTGGTTGGCCGATGCGTTACCCGCGCAACAACCTCGAGTACGTCAATCGCTTCCTGCACATGATGTTCGAAGTGCCGAGCGAGCCGCTTGAGATGAATCCGGTCGCGGCGAAGGCGCTGGATCTGCTGTTTATCCTGCACGCCGACCACGAGCAGAATGCGTCCACCTCCACCGTGCGTCTGGTCGGTTCCACGGGGGCGAACCCGTACGCTTCGGTCGCCGCCGGCATCACCGCGCTGTGGGGCCCCGCACACGGCGGCGCCAACGAGGCGGTGCTCAAGCAGCTCAAGGAAATCGGCACGCCCGACAACGTCGAGACCGCCGTCAAGCGCGCGAAGGACAAGAACGACAGCTTCCGCCTGATGGGCTTCGGTCATCGCGTCTACAAGAACTTCGATCCACGCGCGAAGATCATCCGCGAGATGTGCCACAAGGTGCTGGCCGAACTGGGCGTCAACGATCCGCTGCTCGATGTGGCAATGAAGCTCGAAGAGGCGGCGCTGAAGGACGAGTACTTCGTCGAGCGCAAGCTCTACCCGAACGTCGATTTCTACTCCGGCATCATCTACAAGGCGCTGGGCATTCCCACCGAGATGTTCACGGTGATGTTCGCAATCGCCCGCACTGCCGGCTGGATCTCGCACTGGATCGAGCAGCACGAAACGCCGGGATCGCGCATCGGTCGCCCGCGTCAGATCTACACCGGTGCAGACGTGCGCGATTACATCCCGACGACCAAACGCTGAAGCGGGCGAGTTCTACACTGAGGTAACGACAAATGCCCCGGCCTGGTCAGGGGCGTTTGCGTTTTGGGCTGTGCAAGGCAGGTGCTTGTCTAGATCGTTGAGGTCGCAGTCAAGATTGCCAATTGGCTCCCTCCCTTGCTTGCAAGGGTTGGGGTGGGGTGCTCTTCGCCGCCGGAAGATCAAAAGCGACCCCGTCCCAACCTCCCCCTGCAAGCAGGGGGAGGAGCAAAGCCGGCAAATTCAGCGCCGCGCCGCGCCGCTCAGGTCTGATCAGCGCAACGCCATGCTCAGTTGCTGCTCGAACGCGTCATCGGGATCTTCCGCCAGCAGCATTTCCACTTGTGCCAGCGAAGCGCGGCGCATGGGGCGGTCGTCGGCTCGGTCCAGTGGTGCCTGACGCAAGGAGTCGCGCGGCAGCACGGTCAGATCGAACGGCAGCTCGTCGGCGGCAAACAGCAGTACCGGATATTCGGGTTGATCGTCGCGGTTGTTGCGCAGCCGGCGGGTTTGCGTCTCGATCGGCACGCCGTGTTCGCGCAGATATAACCCCACCGCGTCGGGGTCGTCGCTGAATACGTGCAGGCACACGGCCGAGTGCGCATCGGCCGTGCCTTCGAGTACGGCGCCGACCAGCCGGGGTTCGAACGCAGCGAGAAATTGCATGGCTTCGACCGCTGCTTCCCGTCGCTGTTTGAGCAGCTGGGGCTGACTGTCGGCGAGAAACAGGCGCTGATGTTCACGCAGCGCCTGCTCGATTTCCAGGTTGCGCGGGAGTGCCTGCGTATCGAGGATGCCCAGTCGCTCGGCAGCCTTCAGTTTGGCGTGATGGAAATCACGGATGCCGTGCTCGCTCATCAAGCGAGCGGCTTCCTGGGCTATGCGTAACCGGTTGCGTCGCAGTCGGTCATGCGCGTGGATGCGGTGATGTTCGCCTCGGGACATGGCGCGCTCCTCATCGATCGGTGGCCAGCGGCAAGGACGGGTCCACCATACCGGAAGTCCAGAGTCTGTCTATAGGCTTCCGGGCAGCCCGCGTTGCCCGGAGACCTTGGGCCGGCTCTTAGAAGATGTCGTAGGCGTGCGTCTGATCCTGATCCTTCAGCTGGGCGGCCTGGTTGCGCAGGCGATCGACATCTTCCACCTTGAATATCTCATTCATGCCATTGGGATCATCCGCAGAAGTGGGCAAGCCGCTATCGCGATCGATCAATACCGTGCTGATGCCTGGCGGCATGGGCAGCATGCTCAGGGGCAGGTTTTTCAGCGCTTCACCCATGTAGTCCATCCAGATCGGCAAAGCGACCTGGGCGCCGAATTCGCGATACCCCAGCGAGGCGTAGTCGTCGTAACCCACCCATACTGCGGTTGAAAGGTCGCCGTTGAAGCCAACGAACCAGGCATCGCGCCAATCACTGGTCGAGCCGGTCTTGCCGGCCAGATCAGCGCGATCGAGTGCGCGTGCGGCGGCGCCGGTGCCGCGCGGATTCTGGATCACGTCTTTCATCAACGAGGTGAGCAGGAAATCGTTGCGCACGTCGATCACTTGCGGGGCGAGTACCGGAGGATGCGCGCTTTGGCCATGCACATCGGCCGGAAGCACCGCCACGCCCACACCATCGACGCTACTAGCTGCGGCAGGCGCGGCGCCGGCCGTGCTGGCCGTGGCGACGCTGTTGGCCGGGGTCATGATCATGTCGGCCGGTGGCGGGCCCGGTGGCCGGGTATCGAGCAGACGTTCCTGGCAGTTGCGACAAGCGCGTGCGGGGTTAGCTATGTATACCGGCTTGCCGCTGCGATCGTCGATTTCGCTGATGAAGTACGGGGTGACCAGATATCCGCCATTGGCGAATACCGCAAAGCCGCGGGCCATGCTCATCGGCGATACCGATGCCGTTCCCAGCGCCATCGAAAGGTTGGCCGGTATCGAATCGGGCGAGAAGCCGAAGCGAGTCACGTAATCACGTGCGTAGCGAATGCCGATGGCATCGAGCAGGCGTACCGAGACCAGATTCTTGGACTCCACCAGTGCCTCGCGCAGACGCATCGGTCCGGCGAATTTGCCGTCGTCGTTGGATGGTGTCCAGATGCCACCCGGCTTTGAAGGGTCGGGCAGCGCCAGCGGCGCATCGTTGATGATCGAGGCCGGGGTAAACCCGTGTTCGAACGCCGCCGAATAGAAGTACGGCTTGAAACTCGAGCCAGGCTGGCGCGCCGCCATCACCGCTCGATTGAACTTGCTGAGCGAAAAGCTGAAGCCGCCCACCAGCGCCTGGATGGAGCCGTCTTCCGGATCGATCGAGGTCAGCGCTGCCTGCGCGGCGGGAATCTGGTCAAGCTGCCAGCCACCCTTGGCGTTGAGCGACAGCCGGATGATATCGCCGCGCTTGAGGACGCCACTGACGCTGGTTGGAGCGGCGCCGACATGGTCGTCGTTGATATGTGGGTGAGCCCAGCTCACCGCGGCCAGATCGAGGCTGACGCTATCGTGGGTTGACAGATAAACCGTGGCTTCCTTCGCGCTGCTGGCGGTGACCAGCCCCGGCTGCATGCCCGAGATGTCGGTGTAACTGGACAGCAGATGGTCGTAATCCTGCTCAGTGGCATCGGCTGGCAGGTCTTGATGCGCCTCCGGCCCACGCCAGCCATGGCGGTGGTCATAGGCGATAAGGCCATCGCGCAGCGCTGCCACGGCTGCCGCCTGACGAGTGCTTTGCAGCGTGGTCTTGACCACATAGCCTTCGGTAAGCGCGTCGTTGCCAAGTCGATCGAGCGCCTGTCGACGCACCATTTCGGCGAGATAAGGCGCATCCACTTCGATCGGCTGCTCATGCGGAAAGGCATGGTTCGGCTCGGCAATGGACTGCTCGTACACCGCCTTGGTGATGTAGCTATGCTTGAGCATCTCGCCAAGCACCCAATTGCGCCGGGCCATCCCGCGTGCGGGGCTGTTGAGCGGATTGACGACCGAGGGCAGCTGAAAAGTCGAGGCAATCAACGCGCATTCCGCCGGGGTCAGCTGGTCCAGCGTCTTGCCGTAGTAGTAGGCCGCTGCCGCGCTCACGCCATAGGAGCGATGGCCGAGGAACATCTTGTTGAGATAGAGCTCAAGGATCTGATCCTTGGTCAGCTCATGTTCGATGCTCAGTGCGATAAAAATTTCGGTGAGTTTGCGCGAGTAGAGCTTTTCAGGGCTCAGGAAGAAGTTGCGCGCCACCTGCTGGGTGATGGTCGAGCCGCCGGGGCCCTTGTCGCCGCCAGTCACGATGACGTGCCAGCCGGCGCGCGCAATACCGTGCCAGTCCACACCCGGATGGTGGTAGAAATCCGCGTCTTCGGCCGACAGCACGGCATGCTTGAGCAAGTCGGGCACATCGGCAATCGCCACCGGGATACGTCGCGTCTCGCCAAAACTGGCAATCAGCTTGCCGTCGGCAGTCAGCACGCGCAGTGGGACCTGCATGTGATAGTCCTTGAGGACCGCTACCGAGGGGAGTCTTGGTGCTATCAGCCAATACGCCACACCGACCGCGATAACTGCCAGAAGCAAACCAGAAAAGGCCAGGATCAGTGCCCAGCGCAACAATCGCTTGAGAATTCGCATGGTGTGGGGATAGCGAGACCTGAGTCAAAACATGACAGAGTATAGATGTAGCAGTATTCACCGCATGAGGCGTGGTTGGGCTAATTAAAGCAAGGGTTGCGCCATAAGTAGGTGATTTGGCACTTCCCTTGGGTGATCTCGCAAATGTGGTGGACATCACGCCAATTACTTGAGAAAGTTTCCGTAGACCGTTGCCATTGCGTTAATTTTTCGATTTAATGCCACTGCGCATCCCACCAGGACTCTGGTTAGGGGCGCTAGCGGCAAGGGGGATACACCGTGGGGCTTTTTACACCCAAGAAGCCGGCGCTGATTGGTGTCGACATCAGTTCGACTGCCGTCAAGTTGCTGCAGCTAAGTCAAGTGGGCGGGCGTTATCGCGTGGAGCATTACGCGGTCGAGCCACTGCCACCCAATGCCGTGGTCGAAAAGAACATCGTCGAGGTCGAGGCGGTGGGCGATGCGATCCGTCGCGCGCTGGCACGGTCCGGGTCCAAGCTCAAGCACGCAGCCGCGGCGTTGGCGGGGTCGGCGGTGATCACCCGCATCATCCCGATGTCCAGCGACCTCTCGGATGACGACCTGGAAGGCCAGATCCAGGTCGAGGCGAACCAGTACATCCCCTATCCGATCGATGAAGTCAGCCTCGATTACGAAGTGCTGGGGCCGGTTCGCGACAACCCGGACATGAACAACATATTGCTGGCGGCCTCGCGCACCGAGAACGTGGACATGCGCGTAGCTGCGCTGGATCTGGGTGGGTTGACCGCCAGCGCGATCGACGTCGAGGCATTCGCGATGGAGAACGCGTTCGCGATGGTCGCCGACCAGCTCAACGTCGGACGCGATGCACTGGTCGCGGTAGTCGACATCGGCGCCACCATGACGACCCTTTCCGTCTTGCGCAACCAACGCACCATCTACTCGCGCGAGCAGGTCTTCGGCGGCAAGCAGCTGACCGACGAGATCATGCGTCGCTTCGGGCTCTCCTATGAGGAGGCTGGCCGCGCCAAGCGCAAGGGCGGCTTGCCCGAATCCTACGAGAGCGAGGCACTGGAGCCGTTCAAGGAGTCGCTGGTCCAGCAGATCAGTCGCCTGCTGCAGTTCTTCTTTGCCGGTAGCGAATACAGCAAGGTCGATCAAGTGGTTCTGGCCGGAGGTTGCGCCTCGATCGATGGGCTCGGTTCGATGCTGGAAGAGCAGCTGGGCGTGTCCTGCATCGTCGCCAACCCACTGGCGCGCATGTTGTTGTCACCACGGGTGCAGGCGCAGTCGCTGGCCCAGGACGCACCCGCGCTGATGATTGCGGTCGGCCTCGCCTTGAGGAGTTTCGACTGATGGCACACATCAATCTACTTCCGTGGCGTGCGGAGCGACGCAAGCAGCGCGAACGCGAGTTCTACATGCAGCTCGCCGCGGCGTTTGTGGCGGCGCTCGGTGTGCTGCTGCTGTGGGGATTCTGGATGGGTCAGCGCATCGACAACCAGAACGAGCGCAACACCTACCTGCAGACCGAGATTACGGATCTGGACGCGCGCATCGCCAAGATCAAGGACCTTGAACTGGTGCGGGCGCACTTGCTGGCGCGCAAGCAGATTATCGAACAGCTGCAGGCGGACCGTTCGCAGATGGTGCATCTGTTCGATGAGCTGGTGAAGACGATCCCTGCCAGCGCGCGCCTGAGCGGCCTCAAGCAGAGCGGTCAGGACTTGTCGCTGGATGGCGTGGCACAGTCCAACGCCAGCGTCGCCGAATACATGCGCAACATCGAAGCCTCGCAGTGGATGGGTCATGCCGACCTGCGCAAGACCGAAAACAGCCATGACGCCAGCCGTATGCCCTATACCTTCGGTCTGGATGTGGCATTGAGTCGGCCCAAAGCGGATGAACCCGACGGTGCGGATGGCTCGGCTCCGACCGGCCCCGCGGCCGCTTCCTCGACCAGCGCCAGCCCGGCGCCGGCAGCCAGTGCTCCCGCGGCGCCAGCAAAGACGATGACCGGCACGCCCGCAAGCACGGCAAAACCTGCCGCTGCAGCGCCGGCCAATGCGGGAACGAAAGCAGCGAATGCGACCGCCACGGGAGGAACCAAGCCATGAAGTTCCTCAACGACATTCGCAATCTCGATCGCAACAACGTGGGTGGCTGGCCGCAATCGGTCAAGCTGTTCTTCACCGTGCTGCTGTTTGCGGTGGTTGTGCTGATCGGCTGGTACTTCTACATCGGCGACCAGCAGGACAGCCTGACGTCGTTGGCCAGCAAGGAAGAGCAACTCAAGCAGGAGTTCTCGACCAAACAGGCCAAGGCGGTCAATCTGGAAGCGTTGCAACAGCAGCTCGACGAGATGCAGGACATGCTGCGCCAGTTGCTGCGCCAACTGCCCAGCAAGACCGAAATGCCCGAGCTGCTGGTGGACGTCTCGCAAACCGCGCTGTCGGCTGGGCTGGAAACCGAGTTGTTCCAGCCGGGTCCGGAAACGCCGAAGGATTTCTACGCAGAAAAGCCCATCACGCTGCGCATGACCGGCACCTATCATCAGTTCGGCACCTTCATCAGTGGCGTGGCCTCGCTGCCGCGGGTGGTGATCCTGACCCTGCACGATGTCTCGTTGACACCCAAGACGCCAGCCAAGAACGGCGCCCCCACAGATGGCCAGCTTGTCTTGCAGGGCACAGTGAAGACCTATCGCTACCTGGATGACGAAGAGAGTGCCGCCGCGGCGAAGAAGTCGGGCAACGCGAAGGCCGGGGGGCAGAAATGAACAAGTTTGCTGCCATCAAACCTGCCTACGTGGCGCGGGCATTGCTGATGCTGGGTGCAGCGTTGGTGCTAAGCGGCTGTACGCGCGGGATGTCCGATCTGCGCGAGTGGGTCGCGCAGGAAAAGGCCAAGCGGGGCGGACCGATCCAGCCGTTACCGGTGATCAAGACGTTCGAGTCGTTCGTCTATGACGATCAGAGCAAGCGCGATCCGTTCAGCCCGAGTCCGGCCGAGTCGGAGGCGAGCAACGCCAACAGTGGTCCGCGGCCGGATGCAAACCGTGCCAAGGAGCCGCTGGAGATGTTTGCGCTGGACAGCCTGAAGATGGTCGGCACTGTCGGTACCGGTGCAAGCCTGGAAGTGCTGATCAAGGACCCCGGCGGTGTGATCCATCGTGTCCACAGTGGCGAATACATGGGCCAGAACTACGGGCACATCACCGCTATCGGTGATGACCATATTGATCTGGTCGAGCTGGTATCCAACGGTAATGGCGGCTGGATGGAACGTCCGGCCAGCATCGCGCTCGACGCGAAATAGGAATACAGGGGCTGATGCAATGACCAACCAAATCCAATCCGTCCGGGGCCGTGTCATGCGCCATGCGAGCCGTTACATGCTGATGGGCCTGCTGATCGCCGGTGCCACCTGGGCCAGTGTCGCCATGGCAGCAGCCGGTACCACGCTGAAGAACATCAGCTATGACGCGCTCCCAGGCGGCGCCATCGAGCTGCACATGGACTTCGGCAATGGCCCGGTGCCAGAGCCGAAGATCTTCACCACCGGCACTCCGCCGCGCATCGCGGTCGACTTCGCCGATACCGACAACGCGGCCGCACGCCATCTGGATATCGGCAAGGGCTCGACCTCCGGCGTATCTGCGGTGGAAGCCGGCGGTCGGACGCGGGTGGTGATCGAATTGATGCGCGCGTCGTCTTATCGCTCGCGGGTCGAGGGCCACAGCCTGGTACTGACCATCAACAACGGCACCGCCGATGAGTCCACGACCACGGTAGCCACCATCGATCCTTCCAAGGCGCTGCCTTCGATATCGAATGGGGCGTCCATTTCGAACATCGATTTCCGCCGTGGCCCCAACGGTGAAGGCCGCGTGCTGATCAGCTTCAACGGCAGCGGCGTGAACGCCCAGATGACCCGCAAGGGCGACAAATTGCTGGTCAATATCGATAACGCGAATCTGCCGCCCAATCTCGCGCAGCGTCTGGATACGCTGGACTTCGCCACGCCAGTGCAGTCCATCGTGACCCACGCCGGCATTGGTGGCGGCGCCCGCATGGAAATCGCGATCACGGGCAACGTCGACACCTCGGCCTACCAGACGGCGGGCCAGTACGTCGTCGAAGTGACACCAAAACAAGCCGACCCCAAGGCGAACGCACTGGCCAAGCTAGGCCAGGAGCCGAGCTACGACGGCAAGCGCGTTACCTTCAATTTCCAGGATATCCCGGTACGCTCGGCGCTGCAGTTGATTGCCGACATTTCCGGACTCAACCTGGTCGCTTCGGACAGCGTCGGTGGCAGCGTTACTCTGCGACTGGTCAATGTGCCGTGGGATCAGGCACTCGACGTGATCCTGCGTGCCAAGACCCTGGACAAGCGCCGCAACGGCAATGTGATCTGGGTTGCCCCGCAGGCCGAGCTGGCCAAGTACGAGCAGGATATTGCCGATGCCAAGCTCAAGGCACAGGACACCGCCGAGCTGGTCACCGACTATGTGCCGATCAGCTACGGCAAGGCGGCGGATATCGCCAAGCTGCTGACCACGGGTAGCTTGCAGGCTCAGGGCGGCGGCGGCGGTGCGAATAGCGCACACGGCTTCCTGTCGACGCGCGGCAGTGCTTCGTTCGACATACGCACCAACACCTTGCTGCTTAATGACACGCCCGACAAGATCAAGCAGCTTCGCGAATTGATCGCGGTGTTGGATACCCCCGTGCAGCAGGTGCTGATCGAGTCGCGCATCGTGATCGCCACCGACGATTTCGAGCGGGATCTGGGCGCTGCGTTTGGTGCCAACGCCACCCGAACCAACCCCAGCGGGCAGGTTATCCAGACCGGCGGCGCGATAGGCGGTACCCCCGGCAGCAACGGCGCTTCGACGGGCACAGCGAACCCCAATGGTGTCGGCGGCCTGAACTTCAATTTGCCCTCCACAACGGCGGCCGGCAGCATCGGCCTGGCGATCCTGGGCAAAAACTACTCGCTCGATCTGGAGCTTTCCGCCGCACAGACCGAGGGCCTCAGTGAAACCATCTCCAGTCCGCGAGTAATCACGGCGAATCATGAGCAGGCAGATATCCGTCAGGGCCAGGAAATCGGCTACGTGACCTATCAGAACAGCGCCACCGGCTCTGCCGGTAGCGGTACCGCTACCGTGGCGTTCAAAGACGCTGTGCTGGAACTGAAGGTGACCCCGACGATCACCGCCGACAATCGCATCTATATGGACATCAACGTCACCAAGGATGCGCTCGCCGGTTACATCACGGTGCCGGGCAGCGGCCAAGTCCCGACCATCGACACCCGCTCGATCAATACCTCGGTGCTGGTCGACAATGGACAGACCGTCGTACTCGGCGGTATCTACGAGATCGACAAGACCAATACCATCGTCAAGGTACCGGGTCTGGGCGACATCCCGGTGATTGGTGCGCTATTCCGCCAGACCTCACGCATTGTCGACAAGGCTGAGCTGCTGATCTTCGTGACGCCGCGTATCCTCAGCGCCACGCTGCAGTAAGTTCTGCTTAATGCAAGCAAAGAGGCGGCTACGGCCGCCTCTTTTTTTGGTGCCCACGGCCGCTTCGCAGCCGGATTAAACTTCTGGCGATAGCGGTGGTCTGATGCACGCTGCCGGATAGTGCTCTCTTTCGCGCCGTGCCGGGCAGCCTTCCTGCGTAATGTTGAGAACGGAAACCGACCATGGATATGCCTGAAAGCCGGCCTGAAAACCGGGCCGAAACCCGCCCTTCGAGTCACCTGCAGCAGTCCTTCACGCAGCTGCGTGAGGATCTGCGGCGTTGCATCATCGGCCAGCCACATCTGATCGACTGTCTGCTGGTGGCATTGCTCGCTGACGGTCACCTGCTGGTCGAGGGTGCGCCCGGTCTGGCCAAGACCACGGCGGTGAAGGCGTTGGCCGCGCGGATCAAGGCGGATTTTCATCGGGTGCAGTTCACCCCCGATCTGCTGCCCGCCGATCTCACGGGTACCGACGTGTTTCGTCCGCAGACCGGCAGTTTCGAGTTTGAACGAGGTCCGCTGTTCCACAACATCGTGCTTGCCGACGAGATCAATCGCGCGCCGGCCAAGGTGCAGTCGGCGCTGCTCGAGGCCATGGCTGAACAACAGATCACCGTGGGCCGCAGCACCTGGCATCTGCCCGAGCTGTTCATGGTGATGGCGACGCAGAATCCAATCGAGCAGGAAGGCACGTTCACCCTGCCGGAAGCGCAGCTCGACCGCTTCCTGATGCATGTGACCATCGGTTATCCGGACGCTGCCGCCGAACTGGCGATACTCAAACTGGCGCGCGAGCAGGCTCGTCGTCGTGCGCATCCCGCGCCGCCGGTGCAGGCGCTGCTGAGCCAGGCCGATGTTTTCGCTGCGCGTGATGCGGCCATGGCGGTGCATATGGCGCCGGCACTGGAGGAATATCTGACCCAGCTGGTGCTGGCCACGCGTGATGCGGGCCGCTACGGACCGGAGCTCAAGCGCTGGATCGCCTGGGGCGGCAGTCCGCGCGCCACCATCGCGCTGGATCGCTGTTCGCGTGCGCGGGCATGGCTGGCCGGGCGCGATTACGTGTTGCCGGAAGACGTGCACAGCATCGCCCATGAAGTGCTGCGCCATCGCGTGCTGCTCAGTTACGAGGCAGAAGCAGAGGGCGTACGGCCTGACCGGGTGATCGATCGCCTGCTGGATCTCGTGCCGCTGCCGTGAGCACAACGAACGCTTTCATGCGCGAACGGGTCGATGGCGATGGCCGCGGTCAGGTCTCGCTGGCGGAGCTGATTGCACTACGTGCACGGGTGACGCGTGCGCGCATGGCACCGCTGCCCAGTCGCGCTGCACGCAGCGGCCAGCAGTCTAGCCGTCTATACGGCCGCGGCATGGACTACGCCGAGTCGCGCGTCTATCAGGCGGGCGACGATGTGCGTCGACTCGATTGGCGGCTCACCGCGCGTAGCGGAAAGCTGCATACCAAATTATTCCAGGAGGATCGCGAGGGTTGCCTGCTGATCTTGCTGGATACCCACGCCAGCATGCGCTTTGGCACCCGCACGCGGTTCAAGTCGGTGCAGGCCGCGCGCGCTGCGGCGTATGCCGCCTGGTACGCGGTCCAGGCTGGCGAGCGGGTCGGGGTAATGGCGTTCGGTCACGCCGATCAGTTGCTGCGTCCCCAGCCTGGTTCGCGCGGCGCGCTGGCGGTGTGCGGTGCACTGGCTGGCTGGGACGCGCAGCAATCATCAGTCAGTGAATCGGCCGCCAAGGCGGAGCCGCTGGCCGACGCCTTGAAGCGCGCAGGGCGCCTGTTGCACGGAGCCAGCCGGGTGTTGCTGATCAGCGATGGCTTCAGCTGTGACGCTCCGGCACGGCAGCGCCTGCTCGATCTCACCCGGCATGCCGGTGTCAGCGTGCTGGTGGTGGCCGATGCACTGGAGCAGTCGCTGGCGCCCCCCGGCCGTTATCCCCTGGAACATGCAGGCCAGCGCAGCGAAGTGCTGCTGCAGTCCGAGCGCCAGCGCCGCGACTTTCAGCGTGCGGTCGGTGCAGGTCCGGCCCGGCTTGGCGAGATGGCGCAGTCGTTGGGTCTGCGCTGGTGCAACATCGATACATCGAGCGATCCGTTCGAGTCGGTGGCGGGTCTGTTCGGTGGCACGAGGTTGCCACGATGATGGCCTCACTCTCACCCCCGCCGGCACCTGTCGCAGCAAAGGGACCCCAGCTTCGCGATATTCATCTGCCACCCGATCCCTCGTGGTGGCCCCCGGCACCAGGCTGGTGGGTGCTGGCCGTGCTCGTGCTGGCCATGTTGCTGGCCGGTGCGTGGCTGTGGCGGCGACAGCGGCGAATGGCACGGCAACGTGCACAGGTGTTGGTCGAGCTCGATCGACTCATGCTTCAGCATCAACGCGACGGCGATCAAGCCGCGCTGGCGAGCGGGATGCACCAACTACTGCGACGGGTAGCGCGTCGGCATGACCCGCTGGCTACGCAGCAGCGTGGCGAAGCCTGGCGGCAGACGCTGGCACGCGTGCCGGTTGACTCGGCCACGCTGGATCATTTGCTGGTGCTGGACCAGGCCATCTATCGCCCGCAGTTGTCGTTCGACTACGCGGCAGCCTCGGCGGCTGTGCGGCAGTGGCTGCAGCTGGCGTTGCAGCCCCGGGCGTGGAAGCCGGTGACGGCGGGGCGCGACCATGTTTGATGTCACCGGGTTGAATTTCGGAGCGCTTGAGTTTGCGTGGCCTTGGATGGCTATATGCCTGCCGTTGCCGTGGCTGTTGCGCTGGGTGCTGCGCGCGGCTGCGCCGGGGCAGGCTCTGCATCTGCCGCAGCCGGGCCTGCAGTTGACCAAGGTGAATGACAGCGCGGCCCACGGCATCGTCCCGTGGCTGTTGGCGTTGGCGTGGCTATGCCTTTTGACGGCGGCGGCACGGCCGCAATGGGTAGGGCCGCCACAGGCCGAGCAGCGCAGCGGACGCGCGCTGATGCTGGCAGTGGATCTATCCGGCAGCATGCACACCGAAGACATGGATCTGGCCGGTCAGCCGGTCAGTCGCTTCGAGGCAGTCGAGGCGATTGCCGGCGACTTCATCCATCGTCGTAGCGGCGACGAGATGGGTTTGATCCTGTTTGGCAGCCAGGCATTCCTGGTGACGCCACTCACCTACGATCTGTCAGCCGTGCGCGCGCAACTGCAGGGCGCGGTCGTAGGGTTGGCCGGCACCGAGACGGCGATTGGCGATGCGATAGCCGTGGCGGTAAAGCGGCTGTCGGCGCTGCCGGAACAGGCTCGCGTGCTGGTGCTGCTCACCGATGGCGTCAACAATGCCGGCAACATTACGCCACGCGATGCGGCACGTGCTGCCAAGGCCGCCGGGGTGCGTATCTATACTATCGGTGTGGGTGCCACGCAGATGCGAGTGCCGGGATTTTTCGGTAGTCAGCTGATCAATCCATCGGCTGATCTTGACGCAGACATGCTCACCACGATCGCCAAGGAAACCGGCGGCCAATTTTTTCGCGCCACCGACGGTAGCGAGTTGGCCGACGCCTATCGCGCTATCGACGCGCTGGAGCCGATGCTGCAGCGCGGGCCTACGCTGCGGCCGCGCCATGAACTGTTTCGCTGGCCGCTGGCTGTCGCGATCCTGCTGCTGTTGCTGGTGATTGCGCCACGCCAGTTTGTGCGGTTGCCGGAGCAGGCGGTATGAGTGCGACGGACATGAACGCAGCACTGCAACAGTTCCATTTCCTGCAGCCATGGTGGTTGGCCGCGTTGGCTCTGCTGCCGCTGTTGTGGTGGCTGGGTGTACGACGCAGTTCGGCGCAACTGGAACTATCGCGCCTGGTGGATGCCGAACTGCTGCCGTATTTGCTGCGTGGACGCGCCGCCAACCGACAACTCCCGGTATGGCTGTTTGCCACGGGCTGGTCGCTGTGCGCGCTGGCGCTGGCCGGCCCGACCTGGGGTCGTGTGGCGCAACCGCTGTATGCGAGTCGTCCGGCACAAGTGGTAGCGATCTCCTTGTCACAGCACATGCTTGCACGCGACGTAGCGCCGAGCCGGCTCGATCGCGTTCGTTACAAAGTGCACGATCTGCTGGCCAGCAATCATGATGGCCTGAATGCGCTGATCGGCTATGCCGGTGAAGCGTTCGTGGTGGCGCCGCTGACATCCGATGCCAGCAGTCTTGGCGATCTGCTGGACGCAATGGCACCCGACACCATGCCGGTCGATGGTAACGACGCGGCGTTGGCGATCCAGCGCGGCGTGGCGTTGATCCAGGATGCCAAGGCCGCGGGTGGTTCGCTGGTGTTGATTACCGATCAGGCCGATGCGGCGGCCGACGCGGCCGCACGCAAGGCGAATGCTGCCGGTGTGCAGGTATCCGTGCTTGGCGTAGGCACGCAGCAGGGTGGGCCGATACCGCTGGCCGGCGGCGGTTTTCTGCATGACACGCAGGGCCACATGACGCTGGCCGGCCGCGATGACGCGGCTCTCACCGCGCTGGCGGCCGCCGGCGATGGCCGCTACGTGGCGATGAGTACAGACCACAGCGATATCGACGCATTGCATGCGCAGTTACGCGCCGCGCCGGTGACGACGGTGAGCGGGCAGGTAGGCGACGAGTGGCAGGATCGCGGCCCATGGCTGCTGCTGCCGTTGCTGTTGATCGCGGCGATGGCATTCCGGCGCGGCTGGCTGCTGTTGCTGCCGCTGGTCCTATTGCCGCTGCTACCAGGCAACGCCGATGCTACGACGTGGAATGATCTATGGCAGCGCCCCGACCAGCAGGCCGCGCAGGCGTTGCGAGAGGGTCAGGCAAAACAGGCGCAACAGCTTGCTCATGATCCAGCATGGCGCGGTGCGGCGGCATATCGCGCGGGCAGTTATGCACAGGCGGCGCAGGCGTTGCAGCAGGCGCCAGGGGGCAGCGCGGCGTACAACCGGGGGAATGCCCTGGCCAGACAGGGCCAGTATCAGCAGGCGATCGGTGCTTACGATCATGCATTGAAGCTCGATCCGACCAACGCCGACGCCAAGGCCAATCGCAAGGCAGTCGAGGACTGGTTGCGTCAGCAGCAAAAGCAGCAGCAACAACCCGATCAACAGTCGTCCGACCACACGCAGCAGGGCAAGAACGGCGACAACGGTCAGCCGTCGACGGGTGAGCAGGGAAAGGACAGCAAATCGGACCCGCAGCAATCGCCGGATGAAAAATCCGCGCAGGATGCCGCCAAGCCGTCCGGCCAACCCGGAAAAGAGGGCCAGCCCGGAGCGCATGACCAGGGCAGCCTGGATAAGTCTGGGCAGAATCAGTCCGCACAGGATCAAGCGGCGAATCAACCCCAACCGCAGACCCCGCAGCAACAAGCCGAGCAGAAAGCCCGCGCCGATCAAGCACAGCAGGCATTGCGGCAGCAGATGGACCAGGCATTGGCAGCGCAGCAAAAGGGCCAGTCGCCACCAACCCATCAACTGGGCGCGATGCCGAAGGACGATCCCGACTCGAAGCTGCCCGCGGATATAAGGCAGGCGCTGCAACGGGTGCCGGATGATCCGGGAGCGTTGCTGCGACGCAAGTTTGAACTGGAATATCAGGAGCGCCACGGCGGCGCGCCGAGCGAGGATAGACAGCCGTGATGCTTCGAAAAATCATTGGATGCTGCTTGCTGACACTGTGGCTGGTCCCTGCACTGGGCCACGCTGCCACCGTGCAGGCCACACTGGATCGCAGCAGCGTGCAGTTGGGCGATACCGTGACCTTGAATCTGCGTATCAGCGGTGATGCCAGCAACGTTTCTGCGCCGGATCTAGGTGTGCTGAACAAGGATTTCGAAATCCTCGGCACGTCGCAAAACAGCAGTCTCAGCGTGATCAATGGCGCGACAACTTCCGAGTTGGTCTTTGGCGTGGCGCTGCGCCCCAGGCATGAGGGTTCGCTGCTGATTCCCTCGCTGACGGTCGCCGGCAGCCAGACCGTGCCATTGCAACTTCAGGTAAGTGCGTCCGATCCGACGGCGGCAGCGGCAGTGCACAGCAATGTCTTTATGGAGGCGCAGCTGGAGCCCAATCATGGCTACGTCGGCCAGCAGCTGAGTTACGTCGTGCGGTTGTATTTCGCGTCCAATATCAGCAACGGTGCGCTGGATGATCCGCCGCCCAGCGTTGGGCAGGTGACCCGGGTGGGTGGCGATCTGAACTACGACTCGGAGCGTGACGGTCACCCCTACCATGTCATCGAGCGGCGCTATGCGCTGATCCCGCAACATGCCGGGCAGCTGGAAATTCCGCCGCTACGCTTTCAGGGCGAGGCGATTGATCCGAACGATCCCAACAGCTTCTTCGGTGCCAGCACGCCGATCTCGGCCAGCGCGCCAGCAGTGACGGCCGACATCCAGGCGGCGCCGGCCGACTGGGGCAAGACCGCATGGCTGCCGGCTCGTCAGTTGAGCCTGACGCTGGATGGCTGGCCTGCTGCACAGGATCAAGTGCGGGTGGGGCAGCCGCTCAATCTCACGATGAATCTGCAGGCGACCGGTCTGCCGTTCGAGGCGTTGCCCGAGCTCAGCCTGCCGCCGCTGGATGGCGCCACGGTGTATCCGGACAAGCCGGCGACCGGCATTCGCAACGATGGCCAATGGATCGTCGGCTGGCGTCAGCAGGCGTTTGCGATCGTGCCCGAGCGCGCCGGCACGCTGACCATTCCAGCGACGACCTTGAAGTGGTGGAACGTACTCAGCGACCGCATGGAAGTGGCGCAGATCCCTGCGCACAGCGTGACCGTGCTGCCGGCGCTCGGTGGCAGCATCACCGCGGCACCGGGCAGCCCGGCCGTAGCGTCTACGACCGTCACGGCGACTGCGCCCACGGTGATCGGATTGACGTCTGCGCATGTCACCCCGTGGCGCTGGATCGCACTGGGCAGTATCGGTCTGTGGCTGCTCACGGTGCTGGGCTGGTTGCTATGGCGTCGTTATCGACGCACACCTTCCATCGTCACGCCGGTGCCGACGCAGCGTTCGGTACGCGAGTACCACCACGCGTTCCTCGACGCGGCCCGCGGTGGCGATACGGCGGCGCAAGTCCATAGTCTGCTGGCATGGGCGCGGGCTGAACGGCCGGCGATCCAGCATCTGGGTGAGTTGGCAGAAGTGTTGGATGATGCGCAGCAACGTGCGGCGATCGCTGCCTTGCAGCAGAGCCACTATGCAGGCATGTCGATGCCGAAGATCGGTGCAACGCTGGCACAGGTGTTCAAGCGCGGCTTCGTCTGGCGTGTTGTGGGCGCACAGAATGACGACACGGTGCTGCCGTCGTTATACCCGTTCAAGTTGCACTGAGTTCAAGTTGTACCGAGAGCGTGTTGATACGAGGCGCGCATGGCCTCGCTGAAGCAGCACAGGCAGACGTCGATGGATAAATCCTGCGCGGGATCGGCCAGTTCGTCGCGCAGTGTGGCCACGGCCACCGCTGCGGCCAGCGCAGCCGGATAGCCGTAAACGCCGCAGCTGATGGCTGGAAAAGCGATCGTGTGCAGTCGATATTCGCGTAGCAGACGTAGTGCGTTGCGGTAGCACTGTTCGAGCAAGTTCGCTTCAGCGTGGTTGCCGCCGTGCCAGATCGGTCCGACGGTGTGGATCACGTAACGCGCCGGCAGCGCAAAGCCGGGCGTGATGCGGGCTTCGCCGGTCGGGCAGCGTACACCCGGTGCGCTCTCGGGCAGGGCGCGGCAGGCTTCCAGCAACAGTGGCCCCGCCGCCCGGTGGATGGCGCCATCCACGCCGCCGCCGCCGAGCAGGGTGGGATTGGCTGCGTTGACGATGGCGTCCACGCGAAGCTGGGTGATGTCGGCAGTAATGACGTTGATAGGCATGGCTTCGCAGATGACTGCAACGTATGCTTGATGATGGCGACGGGGCGCGACGAGGTTTCAACGGATCATGGCAAAAACGGAAGACCTTTCCTTCGGGTATCTGCTCAGCGATGTGACCTTGCTGTTTCGCAAGCACTTCGATCGGCGCGCAGTGAAGTTCGGGCTCACTCGCGCGCAGTGGCGTGCCACGAAGGTGTTGTACCACCGCGAAGGGCTGCGGCAAACCGAGCTGGCCGAATTTCTGGAAATGGAACCGATCGCCGTGGGCCGGGTGATCGACCGGCTGCAGGCCGCCGGCTTTGTCGAGCGCCGGCATGACCCGAAGGACCGCCGCGCATGGCGATTGCACACCACCGAACGGGCGCGTGTGATCGTCGATGACATGGAGTTGATTGCCCGCGACCTGCGCAAGGATGCCACCGTCGGCATCGACTACGACGAATTGGAACAGGCGCTGGCGGTGATCAACCGTATCAAGGAAAACCTGCTCGCGCTGGATCAGACACCCGCAGAGCCCGCACCCTAGACGTTGCGTCCCGGCTTGCACCCGCTGACAAAAAAGGCGCCCTGGGGCGCCTTTTTCATGCCGCGGTAGGTTGGGGTGAGCAGAGCGAACCCCAACGGTACCTCGAACATCCCGCAAGACGTTGGGCTTCGCTTCGCTCACCCCAACCTACGGCTTTCGCGCAGCGTGTGTCCTACTCCTTGGTGCCGTCACCGGCGAAGGCGTCGGGCGCAGAGCCAAAGTCGCCATCCGCCTGTGCGGCCATATACGAGAACGTCGCATACACGGCGATGTTCTGCGCCAGCTGCTTCGGATCGATCTTGTCCAGCGTGTCGTTCGCCGTGTGGTGCCAGTCGAAATAGTCAGTGGCATCCTGGTCCAGCGACAGCGCGGCCATGCCCTTGCCGTGCATCTGCGACAGGTCGGAGCCACCGCCGCCGGGACGTTTGGCGTCATAGGTCACGCCGATCGGTGCCAGTACCTGGGCAATCTGCGCGATCGCGTTGCGCGCCTGTGGCTTGACGCTGGCACTCATCCGCCAGACTGGTGCGGCACCGAGGTCGGACTCGGTGCCGAGCTGGAACTTGCCGATCTCGACGGCATGTCTATCGGCGTAGGCTTTGCCGCCCCACAGGCCCATCTCTTCGTTGGCGAAGGCGATCACCCGGATCGTGCGATCGGGGCGTTGCGGCAGATCATGGATCAGCTTGCCCGCGGCCATGGCGATCGCCACGCCCGCACCGTCATCGATGGCGCCGGTGCCCGGGTCCCACGAATCGAGATGACCGCCGATCGCGACCACCTGGTCCGGATGCTTGCCGCCGGTGATCTCGCCGATCACATTCTCGCCGCTGAACTGGCCGACGATGCCACAGTCCAGATCAAGCTTCACGGTCACTGGCTTGCCGTAGGCCAGCTCACGCTCAAGCTGGTCGGCATCGGGGTTGGAGAGTGCGGCGGCGGGGATCGCCTTCGTCGGGTCAGTGAAGACGGTGACGCCGGTGTGGGCGATTCGCTCGTGCGCATCGGTGCCGGCCGAGCGCAGTAAATAGCCCGCGGCGCCTTTCGCCGCCGCAATGGCTGGCCCGGTGGTGCGCACGGCCGAGCCCATGCCGTAGTCGTGGCCATCCTTGGTGCGCTGCATGCGGTAGCCGATGTAGACGATCCTGCCTTTCACACTGGCCGGATCGGCAGCCTTCAGCGCATCGAGACTGGCGAACTGCACCACTTGCGCACTGAGGCCGCCCTTCGGTGTACCAGGCGAATAACCCAGCGCGGTCAGCACGAGATGCTGCGGGAACGGCGCGATGATGGAACCGCTTTCGCTATGGCGCTCCCACAACGGGTACGTCACCGGTTCGGTGTAGACCTTGTCGAAACCGAGTGCCTTGAATTTCGCTATCGCCCAGTCGCGCGCGCGCTGATCGTTCACGCCGCCGGCGAGACGCGGGCCAATCTCGGTGGTCAATGAGGTGACGATCTGATAGCCGGTGTTGTCCTGCAGCGCCCGGTCACGCAACTGTTCGGCGGTACGCACGGCGCCGGCCGGGATCGTGGTGTCGTGGTCGGCGGCGCTGGCCGTTCCGACCGCCAGCAGAAGACTGGCGGCAAGCAGAGTGAGTGAAAGTCGACGCATGGTAAATCCTCGGCAGTAAACGTCGATTATGGCGTGGCATGCGAATGCTGCTTGGGCCACAAGTCATGCATCGGGTCACGTCCCGCGTGCGCAAGCAAAGAGGCCGGGCATTCGCAGAATGCCCGGCCTCGGGATAATCGCGATGGCGTGGTGTGCGCCGCTTAGGGCCTGCTCTTCAGCAGGTCGCGGATCTCGGTAAGCAGGGCTACATCGGCCGGCGTGGCTGGTGTGGCCTCCTGCTTTTTCTGCAGGCTGTTGATTGCCTTGACCACCAGGAAGATCGCAGCGGCGATGATGAGGAAGGTAATGATGGTGTTGATGAAGGCTCCGTAGCCGATCGCTACTTCGGCGATCTTGTGCTTCGGATCGCTATCGTCACCGGGCTTGAGTACCCATTTCAACTGGCTGAAATCGATGCCACCGGTCAACAGGCCGATCGGCGGCATGATGATCTGCTCCACCAGCGAACTGACGATCTTGCCGAATGCCGCACCGATGACGACACCGACCGCCAGGTCGATGACACTGCCGCGCATGGCGAAAGCCTTGAATTCCTGCAGCATGCTCATGCTCTTCTCCGTGGGTTGGCGATTGACCTGAGAGACTTTAGCGCGGTGCCCTGGTTGCTGACAGAGCACCGATGCAGACATCAGACGATACGGCCGTCCAGTTCAGCGACCCCGACCAGCTCGGCATGGAAACGGTCGCCGCGTTGCAGTGCAGCAACACCAGCCGGCGTCCCGGTAAAGATCAGGTCGCCCGCCTTGAGCTCGAACAGCGTGGACAGTGCCGCTATGATCTGCGGCACGTCATGCACCATCTCGCTCAGCGTGGTCTGCTGGCGCAGCTCGCCATTGACGTTCAACCGCAGCACGCTGTTGCCGTCCAGCGCGACCTCGGTTGCCGCACGCAGCGCTGAAACCGGCGCGGAATGATCGAATGCCTTGGCCACGTCCCACGGGTGGCCCTTCGCCTTGGCCTGCGCCTGTAGATCACGGCGGGTCAGATCCAGCCCCACGCCATAGCCCCAGACCAGCGAGGAAGCCTGTTCCGCCGTGAGGTCATGGCCACCGCTGCCCAGCGCCACCACCATCTCCACTTCGTGATGCAATTCGCTGGTGGCTTGCGGGTAGGGCACGTCGGCGCCGTCGCTGACCACGGCATCGGCGGGTTTGCAGAAAAACATCGGGGCCGACTTGTCGACGCTGGCGCCCATTTCACGCGCATGCTCGGCATAGTTGCGGCCAATGCAGAACACCCGGCGTATCGGGAAACGTTGATCGCTGCCGATGATGGGCAGGCTCGGGAGGGCGGGGGGATCGATGATGTAGGTCATGCCATAAGCGTAGCAAACCCGGATGGATGCAGTCGCGGGTCCATGCCCGTAGGATTCGCCGCGAGGCACGCTGAGTGACGGTGTACACGGCAGGAATCCGCCGAAGAATGGCATCTGAGCTGGTTGCAAGGTTACTCTCTGGCATAGCCTGGGCAACGGCCGGCTTCAAGCCATGTACGTTCAAGCCATGTACGGATGACACCTGTCATCGACGATGACTGATGCTGCACCCTGATCGCGATGTAGCCGATCAGTCAGTCTTGCACTCATCGAGCAACCGGCCACGTCGGCAGGGAGTAGGGGTGGACAACGCTGATCTGTTGAAGCAACTGCGCATCGAGCGCCACCAGCGTGAGGATCACGGCAGTGGTCCCGGTCGCTGGCCGTGGGTCGTCGGCGTCGTGGTCGTGCTATTGCTGTTGGGCGGTGCCGGCTGGATGCTGTTGGGCCATTCGACGGTGGTGGTGCAGACCGCGGCGGCGGTATCGCCGACCAGCGACAACGAAGCTGGCGCGGTGCTGCAGGCCACCGGCTATGTCACCGCACGGCGGCAAGCCACGGTGTCGGCGCAGATCACCGGTACGTTGACCGCGGTGTTGATCGAGGAAGGCGATCGCGTCAACAAGGATCAGGTGTTGGCACGACTGGACGACAGTGCCTACAAGGCGGCGCTGGATACCGCCGTGGCGCAGGCTGCTGCAGGGCATGCCTTGGTGGCGCAGTTCCAGTCTCAACTGGCGCAAAACCTGCGTGATGCGACGCGTGAGGAGGGCCTCGCCAAACAGGGCCTCGTTTCAACGCAGCTAGCCGAGCAGGCGCGCACGCTCGCCGACAGCACGCGCGCACAACTGGTGTCGCAGCAGAAGACCGCGATATCGGACGACGCACAAGTCGTCGAGGCCAAGGTCAATTTCGATTATTGCGTGGTGCGCGCGCCGTTCGATGGCGTGATCACCACCAAGGATGCGCAGGTCGGCGAGATCATCTCGCCGTTCTCCGCCGGTGGCGGCTTCACCCGCACCGGCATCGGCACCATCGTCGACATGGATTCGCTGGAAGTGGACGTCGACGTCAACGAGGCCTACATCGGGCGCGTCAAACCGAATATGCCGGCCGAAGCGGTACTCGATGCCTACCCGGACTGGAAGATTCCCGCGCACGTCATTGCCATCGTGCCAGCTGCCGATCGCGGCAAGGCCACGGTGAAGGTACGCGTGGCGCTGGAACACAAGGACGGCCGCATCGTGCCGGACATGGGCGTGCGCGTATCGTTTCTTGAAGTGAAGCCGAAGGCCGCAGCGCAGCTACTCAAGGGCGCGCTGGTGCCGGCCAATGCGATCGTGCAGCGCGAGGGCCGCAGCGTGGTGTTCGTAGTCGCCGGCGGTAAGGCGCAACAGCGTACGGTGCAGCCGTCGGCACAGGATTTTGGCGGGCTGCGACTGGTTCCTTCGGCGGTGAACGCGGGTGACAACGTGGTGGTTTCGCCGCCTGCTTCGCTGCAAAACGGTTCAGACGTCCAAACGAAAACCACCACGCCATAGCCAGTCTTACTTGCGGGAGCGACTTTAGTCGCGATGCTTTTCGGTAAGCACAACGGAAGTCGCCCACAGAGCCAAAACATCGTCAGGAGTATTGCCATGGGTACGTTGATTGAAATTCGCGACATCTCCAAGGTCTACGAACGCGGCAAGCAGAAAGTCGAGGTGTTGCACCACATCAATCTCGACATCGCCGAGGGTGACTTCCTGGCACTGATGGGGCCGTCCGGTTCGGGCAAGACCACCCTGCTCAATCTGATCGGTGGACTGGACACGCCCAGTGGTGGGAGCATCACTGTGGCCGGTCAGCGCATCGACAAACTCGGGGGCGGCGCGTTGGCGAAATGGCGTGCAGCGCACGTCGGCTTCGTATTTCAGTTTTATAACCTGATGCCGATGCTGTCGGCGCAACGAAACGTGGAGTTGCCGCTGCTGCTGACCAAGCTTTCGGGTGCGCAGCGACGCAATAACGCAGCAATCGCATTGCAGCTGGTCGGCTTGCAGGACCGCGGCTCGCACAAGCCGAATGAACTGTCCGGTGGGCAGCAACAACGCGTGGCGATCGCCCGCGCAATCGTCTCCGACCCCACGTTGCTGGTTTGCGATGAGCCGACCGGCGATCTGGATCGCCAATCCGCGGAAGATGTACTTGGCCTGCTGCGGCAACTCAATCGCGAGCACGGCAAGACCATCGTGATGGTCACCCACGACCCGAAGGCCGCCGAGTACGCCAACCATACGCTGCATCTGGACAAGGGCACGCTGGTCGAGCAGGCGCTTGCGTGATGAATGCTATGCGCGGCACAGCCATGCCCCCCTCTCCCCACTGGGGAGAGGGTTGGGGTGAGGGGACACTCTTGCGGAGTTGCTGCTTCAGAGCGCGCTTCGGCTTTCGCTCATCGCAAGCCCTGACCCCTCATCCGCCCCTTCGGGGCACCTTCTCCCCAGCGGGGAGAAGGGATGTTGAAGAGGAGCATTTCTCATGAAATACCTGCATCTGATCTGGGCGGCGCTATTCCGGCGCAAGGCGCGCACCATCCTCACGTTGGTGTCGATCATCGCCGCGTTTCTGCTATTCGGCATGCTCGACGCGGTGCGCACGGGCTTCGACGACGCCGGCAAAAGTGCCATCGGTGCGCAGCGCCTACAAACCGGCTCGAGACTATCCTTCATCCAGACCCTGCCACAGGCGCTAGGCGCACAGATCGCGAAGGTGCCCGGCGTGAAGTCGGTGGGTTATGCGAACTGGTTCGGCGGCGCCTATCAGGACCCGCACAACCAGGTTTTCAGCTTTGCGGTGAGCGACAACTACCTCGATCAGTACCCGGAGATCGATGTGAGTGCCGACGAGCGCAAGGCATTCGACAACACGCGCACCGGTGCGCTGGTGGGTGAACAGCTGGCCACCAAGTATCACTGGAAGGTCGGCGACAAGGTCCCGATGCAGTCGACCATCTTCCCGCAACAGGACGGCAGCAAGAACTGGACGTTCGACATCGTCGGCATCCTGCACTCGAAGGACAAGAAAGCCGGCGGCTTCTTCGATTCGATGTTCCTGTTGCACTGGAAATACTTCGACGACAGCACGCCGTACAACCGCGGCACCGTGGGTTGGTATGTCAGCCGCGTTACGGACGTGAATCAGGCCGATCAGGTGGCCAAGGCTATCGACGCACTGTCGAACAACTCCGATCACGAGACGCGCACGCAGACCGAAGCCGCCGCTACCGCATCATGGATGAAGCAGCTGGCCGATATCGGCTTGATCGTGAGTTCGATCATGGGCGCGGTGTTCTTCACGCTGCTGTTGCTGTCGGGCAACACCATGATGCAGGCGGTGCGTGAACGGACGTCCGAACTGGCGGTGCTGAAGACGATCGGATTCTCCAGCCACGCGGTGATGGCAATGGTGCTGGCCGAATCAGTGCTGCTGTTGCTGCTTGGCGGTGTGCTGGGGCTGTTGCTCGCCGTCGTGGTGGTTGGAGGTTTCCATGCGGCGACGGGTGGTGCCATACCGATGGCACCCGTGGGGGCTGACATCTGGGTGCATGGTCTGCTGTTGATGTTGGTCGTCGGCTTGCTGGTCGGTGCATTGCCCGCGCTGCGTGCGATGCGTCTGAACATCGTCGACGCGCTGGCCGGACGCTGAGGAGAATGACCATGTTGGACTCGTTTAGAAACTCCCCGATGTTGCTGTTTTCCGCGGTGCTGCTGTTGCTGGTGGTGTTGCTGGCGCTGTGGATGTTGTTGAGCCGCCAGGGCAAGCAGGCGGCATCGGTCACCGCGGTGGGCATCAGCACGCTCAGGCAGCGGCTCGGTATGTCGTCGGTGGTGGTGGTCGGTATTGCTGGCGTGGTCGGTGTGCTGGTCGCGCTACTGGCGATGAGCGAGGGCTACCGCGAAACATTGAGCAAGACTGGCAATACCGATACCGCGATCGTGATGCGTGGTGCGTCGGCCTCCGAGGTGATGTCGGTGCTCGACCATGTCAGCGCGACGCTGATCCCGCAGGCTGCCGGTATCGCCAAGGATGCGAAGGGACAACCCATCGCATCGCCCGAACTGGTGGTTGCCGCAAACCTGCCGATCAAGGGCGGCAGTGCGGATGATGAAGGCAGCGTGCAATTGCGCGGTGTCGGTGAGCAGGCATGGGCGGTGCGGCCGCAGGTGAAGATCATTGCCGGCCGCATGTTCACCCCAGGCATGCGCGAGCTGATCGCCGGCAAGGGTGCGGCGAAACAATTCGCCGGGCTGGAGCCGGGCCATCAGGTCCGTCTCGGCAGCCAGCTATGGACGGTGGTTGGCGTGTTCGCTTCGGGCGATGCGCTGGACTCGGAGATATGGGGTGACGCCGGTGTAGTGGCCGATACCTACCGTCGCGGCGCCAGCCGTACCTCGGTCACCGTGCGGCTGAGCAACCCGCAGGCGTTCGATGCATTCAAGGCTGAGCTGGTGGCGAATCCGCAGCTCAAGGTCGACGTCGACACGACGCTCGCTTACTTCAGCAAACAGTCCGAGGGCACCACGGAAACGATCCGCGACATCGGTATTACGGTTGGCCTGATCATGGCGATCGGTGCATTGTTTGGCGCGCTGAATACCATGTTTGCCGCGGTTGCGTCACGTGCGCGGGAAATCGCCACGCTGCGAGCCATCGGCTTCCGTGGCTTGCCGGTGGTGGTCGCGGTGATGTTGGAAACGATGCTGTTGGCGCTGCTCGGCGGCGTACTCGGCGGCCTGCTCGCGTGGTTGCTGTTCAACGGCTACAGCGCATCCACTCTCGCCGCCGGTACGGTAGGCAAGCTCAGCTTCGAGCTCAAGGTCACGGCGAAGTTGCTGTGGATTGGCGTGCTGTGGGCACTCACGATCGGCTTTATCGGTGGGCTGTTTCCCGCGTTGCGTGCCGCACGGTTGCCGGTGACCACGGCATTGCGCGAGCTTTAAGCTGTGCTCCCTCCCCTGCGTGCAGGGGAGGGCTGGGGTGGGGTCGCTCTTCGCATGAAGATCAAAAGCACCCCCTCCCAACCTCCCCCTGCAAGCAGGGGGAGGAGAAAGTTCAGCTTCGGCGTTGCTTCGCCAGCGTGATCACGGCCACGCCAAGCAGGATGATCGCCATGCCGGCGAGGTCGTACGGCCCCACGTGTTCGCCGGCCAGCAGCCGCGTAGGTTGGGGTGAGCGTCAGCGATGCCCAACTTTCCGCAGCATGGCGTTGGGCATCGCTGACCCTCACCCCAACCTACACCGCTGTGCTCTCTCCCCGAGGGCTGGGCGGGATCGCGCTTCGTCGCAAGATCAAGGCCGCCCCCTCCCAGCCTCTCCTTGCGACCGAAGGGAGTCCCTTCTTCGGGGCAAGCAGTGGGCGGAGCGAATCAAGTTCCATACAAGAAAGGGCAGTCGCCCGGCGTCAGCTTCGACGTTGCTTCGCCAGCGTGATCACACCTACGCCGAGCAGGATGATCGCCATGCCGGCGAGGTCGTACGGCCCCACGTGTTCGCCGGCCAGCAGCCGCGTAGGTTGGGGTGAGCGTCAGCGATGCCCAACTTTCCCGCAGCATGGCGTTGGCATCGCTGACGCTCACCCCAACCTACACCGCTGTGCTCTCTCCCCGAGGGCTGGGCGGGATCGCGCTTCGTCGCAAGATCAAGGCCGCCCCCTCCCAGCCTCTCCTTGCGACCGAAGGGAGTCCCTTCTTCGGGGCAAGCAGTGGGCGGAGCGAATCAAGTTCCATACAAGAAAGGGCAGTCGCCCGGCGTCAGCTTCGACGCTGCTTCGCCAGCGTGATCACACCTACGCCGAGCAGGATGATCGCCATGCCGGCGAGGTCGTACGGGCCGACGTGTTCACCGGCAAGCAGCACGCCGAACAGCACAGCCACTGGCGGGTTCACGTAGGCGTAGCTGGTCGCCAGTGCGGGGCGGGCATGCTTGAGCACGTAGAGGTATGCACTGAACGCGATGATCGAACCGAACACTGCCAGATAAACGGCTGCGAGCGTGGAGCGCATGCTCGGATGCATCGGCAGGTGTTCACCGCAGGCAAAGCCCCAGGTGAGTAGTGCAACGCTGGCGCAGAGCATTTGCGCGGCGGTATTCATCGGTCCTGGTGGCATTTCCTGGCGTCGGCTCCAGACCGATCCGAACGCCCAGCACATCGCCGCGACGATGAGGGCCAGTGCACCGAGCCGCGAACCGGACAGGCCGCTGCCGAAGTTCAGCACCAGCACGCCGACAAAGCCGATCAACAGGCCGATGCTCTCGCGCCGGTTTGGCCACAAGCCGTACATGCCGGAGAACAGCGCAGCAAACAGCGGCATGCTGGCCACCGCGACGGCAGCGATGCCCGAACTCACCCGTTCCTCGGCGAAGCACACCAGGCCGTTGCCAAAACCAAGCAGCAGCACGCCGGTGAACGCAGCGTTGCGCCATTGCCGTGGGGCGGGTGGTGCCATGCCGCGCCAACGCAGAAATCCGTACAGCACGAGGCCGGCACACAGGAAGCGCACGCCAGCGAGCAGGAACGGCGGATAGCTTTCCAGCGCGTAGCGGATGCCCAGGTAGGTCGATCCCCAGATCACATACAGCGCGAACAGTGCCAGTGGGATCAGTACACGATGATCGGACAGGGGGCGCGTTGTTTCAGCCGCGACGCCGGCAGAGAGATCAGACATGAGGTAGCCAAGCCGGGGAGTAGGTGGCCCGATTATCCGCGAGCTTGCTGACTCCGGCGAGTCTCGCTGCTGACTTCGGCGGGCGCCTGCGCAGTCTGTTCGCGGGCAAGCAGCTCGCGCTTGCGTTCGACACCCCAGCGCCAGCCGCCAAGTGAGCCGTCTTCGCGCACGATGCGATGGCACGGCACGATCAGCGCGAGGCGATTGCTGCCACAGGCGCGACCGATGGCGCGCGCACCTTTGGGACTACCGAGCTCCGCGGCCAGCTCGCCGTAACTCTTGGTGGTTCCCTGGGGAATCCGCGTCAGCGCATCCCAGACCCGCCACTGGAACGCGGTGGCGGCGACATCCAGCGGTGGCAGCGCCGGTGCTTCGGCACGGCTCCAGCCAAGTTCATGGGCGATCCGCGCGATCACCGCATCGATCCATTCCTCGCGACCGTTGTCGACACGCTCGCGCGTGGCCTGCGGAAATTCGGCGGCCAGACGGTTTTCCAGTTCCGCATCGTTATCGCCCAGCGTTACCGCGCAGATACCGCGGCTGGTGGTTGCCACCAGCAACCGGCCCAGTGGTGTATCGGTAGTGGTGTAGCGGATGGCAGCGCCGGCGCCGCCAGCGCGATAGCTGGCCGGGGTCATGCCGAGCAGGCGATCGCTGTGCTCATAGACGCGGCTGCCGGAGCCGAAACCCGCGTCGTAGACCGCCGTGGTCACCGCAGCGCCATCGCGCAGCGCGACCTTCAACTGGCCGAAGCGGCGGGCGCGATGATATTCGGCTGGGCTGATGCCGTAGCGTCGGCGAAATGCGCGCTGCAGATGGCTGGGACTGAGCTTCGCGACCTGTGCCAAGGCACTGAGCGTCGGCGCTTCATCGGCGCGCTCAAGTTGCAGGCGTACGCGTTCAAGTGCAGTTTCCGTGGACTGGCTGCGTGCGTTCATGGCGGCATCCGTGGGTGATGCCAGCAGGTTAGAGCGACCGCGTGGTGCAAGCTATCCGGATCATGTGATCCGTGCCGCGCGCTCAGTGCGCGACCGGCCGTCCCTGCTGGATCACCACAAATTCGCCTTCCAGCACCTGTGGCTGGTGTGGGGTGGCCGGCGCAGCCTGGTTGATCTGGCGGCCACGGGTCCACTGACGCCAGGCCAGTAAAAGGCCGCCGCCAACCAGCAGCACGCCCGCTACGACCAACCCGAACACCAGCAACACACCGATGATGGCCACGCCAACCAGGAGTGACAAGGCACGAACCAGCGGATGGCGGGAGCGACGCATGGGGGGCAGGGAAAAGTGCATGTGTTAAAAATCCGTGTGGTAAAATCAACGACTTACGTGTGCAACGATGGGGCCATCCGGTCCGCGAGGCAAGTGCCGATGGATACAACTCCGATGGAAACATTACCGCTCGAAGCCGTGACCCCGGCTTTGCCATTGTGCCGGCTAGATGAGATTCCCGATGGCGGCGCCACCGCCGTCGACGCGATGCTGGTCGATGGCGAGGAGAGCGTGATCCTGCTGCGCCACGGCGATCAGGTGCAGGCTTATCTCAATATCTGTCCCCATACGGCGCGTCGGCTGGACTATGCGCCAGGCAAGTTCCTGCTGAAAAACGACACACTGATTTGCGCCGTGCATGGCGCCACCTTCAATCAGACGGATGGTTTGTGCGTCGCCGGTCCCTGCCGTGGCGAGCATCTGCGCACGGTGGCGGTACGGGTGGAAAACGGAGAAATCCACCTCGGCCCGTGAACAACGTCGCGGCAGTTATCCGTTGAAGCCACCGACCTTGCGGGTGATCAACGGAACATCAGGTTGATCGCAATCAGGGTGACCACCAGCACGACCAAAGTCAGCGGCAGGCCGACGCGCAGGAAATCCTTGCCGCGATAGCCACCGGGGCCGGTGACCATCATCAGCGCCGGGTGACCGGAGCTGAGCAGGAACGTGTTGGACGAGGACACCGCCACGATCAACGCATAAGCCGAAGGGTTGCCGCCGGTGGCAACGGCCACGCTGATCGCGATCGGCACCATCATCACGGTGGCGCCGACGTTGGACATCACCTGCGAAAACAGCAGCGTGAGTATCGCCAGGCACGCTTGCAGCAGCCAGTGCGAGCTGGTGCCCATATGTTGCAGCACCTGTTGCGCGATCCATGCCGCGGTGCCGGTGGCATCCATCGACCAGCCCAGCGGGATGAGGCAGGCGGTGACAAAAATCGTCTTCCAGTTGATTGCTTTGTAAGCCTCGTCCATGTTCAGCACGCCGGTCAGCAACATGCCGATCGCACCGGTCATCATCGCTACGGAAAGGTCGAGGTGGGTGAACAGGGCCAGGCACTTGGCCAGCACGAAGAAGCCTACCGCCTGCCAGATCTTGCCCGGGCGTTGTTCCTCTTTCGGGATGTCGGTGACGACGACCAGGTCCTTGTCTTCCGCCGCCAGGGATAAGTCGCGCCAGTTGCTATGCAACACCAGGGTGTCGCCAGCGCGCAGCGTGACCCCGCGCACGTCGTCGCGAAACACCTGTTCGCCGCGGGTGACCGCGAGCACCGAAATACCGAAACGCTTGCGCAGGCGCAGGTCGCCCACGGTCTGCTTGATGAAGCGCGAGACCGGCGGAATCACCACTTCGGAGATGCCGGCGCGAGTCGGATTGAACAACTCGCCGAGCTGGCGCATGTGGGTCGATAGCCGGCACAGCTGGTTGTTGGCGAACCTGGTCAGCTGTTCGCGCGGACCCAGCACGCCAAGCACCGAGCCGACCCAGATGACATGATCGGCCGGCGGCGCCATGCGTGCTTCATTGCCACTCTTGATCGCCAGGATCAGTGGTGCGTCGTACAACTGTTCGACCTCGCCGATGCTCATGCCGACCAGCGGGCTTTCCGCGGTGACCGTGAGTTCGGCGGTTTCGCCGCCAATACCGTAAGTCTCGGCGAAGTAACTCTCGGTGCGCCCGGGGGTGACCTTCAGCCGTTCGTCCTCATGGCCGGGCAACAGCTTGCGGCCGAAGAAATAGAAATACAGCACGCCGACCAACGACAGCGCCAGACCTACCGGGGTCACGCTGAACAGTCCGAACTTGGGAATCGTGTGCGCGCCCGGCAGCAAGTTTGCGTTTGCGCTGGCGATCAGGTCGTTCAGCACGATCAGCGGGGAGTTTGCGATCAGCGTGGTGTTGGTCGCCGTGAGGATGCAGAACGCCATCGGCAGCAGCAGCCGGGAAATCGGCACGCCAGTGCGTGCGGACAAGCGGCTGCTGACCGGGATCATCAGCGCCGCCAGCGCCTGGCTGGGTATCACGGCGCTGAACAGGCTGGCGACCAGGTTGATCACCAGTCCGAGGCGTGATTCCACGCCACGCGCCATGCGCATCACGAAGCGTGCGGTGAGGTTGAGCACACCGGCGCGATCCAGCCCCTCGCCCATGATCATGATCGCGATGATCGCAATCACCGCGTTGCCGGCGAAGCCGTTGAATACGCGGTCGGACGGGATCAGCCCAGTTAAGCCGATCGCCACCACCACCAGCAGCGCCACCATGTCGGCGCGGATCCACTCCAGCACCAGCATCAGCATGGTGAAGCCCACCAGCCCGAGCACCATGATCATTTCGGGGGTGAGCGAGGGTCCCACTAGCGCGCGTCCCGGAAGGGCGGCTGGCAACGGTTGCTACGGCGGGGCAGTGGAAGCTTCACGCTGCGTCGATTCGTCCCTGGCTGAATCGCCCAAGTATAAGCGGGCGAGCACCGCTGCTGGTGAATCGCAGCCGCATGGAAATGCGCCCTCGACGCACTGACGGGCAGCTGGAGCTTCGCGGCTCGCTCAGGATTTGCGATAGAGCAGGTCCCACACGCCATGGCCGAGTTTCAGGCCGCGGCGTTCGAAGTGGGTTTCGATGCGCCATTCGGGCTTCTCGGCATACTGGCCAGGGCCGAGCTGATTGCGCCAGTCGGGCGCGGCCTCCATCACTTCGAGCATGTGCTCGGCATAGGCTTGCCAGTCGGTGGCCAGGTGCAGCAGTCCGTGCGGCGCCATCCGCGAGGCGAGCAGGGCGACGAACTCGCTCTGGATCAACCGGCGCTTGTTGTGGCGCTTTTTGTGCCATGGATCGGGAAACCAGATGCGCGCTTCGGCCAAGGTGCCTGGCGCGATCTCGTGCTGCAGCACTTCCACCGCGTCGTGCCGGTACAGGCGGACGTTGTTTGCCTCGCGTGCGGCCAGCGCGTTCATCAGCCGACCGACGCCGGGGCCGTGCACTTCAACCCCGATGAAATCACGGGCCTGATCGTGCTCGCTGGCCCATGCCAATGCCTCGCCATTGCCGAAACCGATCTCCAGCACCAGCGGTGCCTGGCGTCCGAAGCTCGCGACGAAGTCATGCGGCGTGGCGCTGTAGTCGATACCGTAGCGCGCCCAATGTTCGTCGAACGCCCGTTGCTGCGCCGGTGTCATGCGGCCTTCGCGCAGTACGAAGCTGCGGATGCGGCGCATGTAATGCGAAGCGTCGGTGTCGCCGTGGTTGTGATCGTGGTCGGGAGTGTCGGTCATGTGAATCCTGGAGCGTCGGGCTCCCCACCTGCGGGGGTTGCTTCTCCCCCTGCAAGCAGGGGAGGGAGAAGTGAGCAAGCCAGCGTGCCGTCAACCGGTGATGAGGCGCAGATATGCTGGATTTTTCTTTGCTCTCTCTGCGAACGGGAGAGAGCAAAGCAAGTAAGCGGCGAGTTAGCCGATCGTGCCGTCGATCGGCGATGAAGCCGAGGCATAGCGCTTGCGCGGAATCCGCCCGGCGTGGAACGCGGCGCGTCCGGCCTGGATCGCCAGTTTCATCGCATGCGCCATCAGCACCGGATCGCGCGCGCCGGCGATGGCGCTGTTCATCAACACGCCGTCGCAGCCAAGCTCCATAGCGATCGCGGCATCGGACGCGGTGCCGACGCCGGCATCGACGATGATCGGCACTTTCGCGTTCTCGATGATCTCGAGCAGGTTGTAGCGATTCTGGATACCAAGCCCCGAGCCAATCGGCGCGGCCAGCGGCATCACGGCGACGCAGCCGATCTGTTCAAGGCGCTTGGCCAGGATCGGGTCGTCGGTGGTGTAGACCATGACATCGAAACCGTCGGCGACCAGGATCTCGGCCGCCTTCAGCGTTTCCACCACATCGGGAAACAGCGTGCGCTGGTCGCCCAGCACTTCGAGTTTTACCAGCTTGTGGCCGTCCAGCAGTTCGCGCGCAAGCTTGCAGGTGCGCACCGCGTCGGCGGCGTTGTAGCAGCCGGCAGTGTTCGGTAGCAGGGTGAACTCCTGCGGCGGCAGCGCATCGAGCAGGTTGGGCTGGTCGGCGTCCTGGCCGAGGTTCACGCGGCGGATCGCCACCGTGACGATTTCGGCGCCAGCGGCCTGCGAGGCGCGACGGGTTTCGTCGAAATCCTTGTACTTGCCGGTGCCGGTGAGCAGGCGAGAGCCGTAACTCTTGCCGGCGATGATTAGCGGATCAGCGGAATCGAAGGTCTTGATATTCATGCTGTGTGTTTGCAATTCGGGAGTGGGGTGCGGGTGATCAGCCGCCGCCGATCGCGTGGACGATCTCGATCTGATCGCCGTCGACGAGCGTGTGGGTAGCGTGTTGGCTGCGCGGAACTATCTCGCGATTCACTTCCACGGCAACGCGGCGGCCGGCATAGCCCGCCTGATCGAGCAGTAGGGCAATCGTGGTGTGCGGGGTGCAGTCGAGCGGACTGCCGTTGAGCGTGATGGACATGCGTGCATTCTAGCTGGATTGCCCGGAGGCTGGCCTTCGCGTCGTGGCATGGCAAAGGCCTTTGCTTGCCACCAGTCGCGCCAGAGCAGCTTCGTCTATAGCCCTCATATGCGCCCACAGGTTTTAGTGCTTTTCATCGGCGCTGTATCCGTGACTGGTTTGACTACTCGGTTGAGCGCGCGCGGGCGGCTGGGACGCGGCGCGTGGGGCGGATAGCGACGGTGGGGCTTGCTGGAAGGCCTGCTCCTGCGGCGTGGGGCGCGTTATCGGCGCATACGGCTGCTGCGTCGGCATGCGGTAAGCCGAGGGCGGCACGTTGTCGTGCATGTTCTGGGCGGCCTCGTAACGTTGCTGCTCGCTTTCTTCGATGGGTTGGGGTTGACCCGGGCTGCGCTCGATACGGGGTACCTGGGGCAGGCCCGCGCTCTGAGACTCGGCGCGCTGGCGATCCTCGGCAGCCGTGCTGATGAAGCTCACTCCGGGTCGCTGCGTGTTGTCCGGCCGAGGGGGCGCAACCGGGCTTGGCCGCGCGCTGATTGCGCCAGCGCCGGGATTGGCGCCAAGGGGCGACGGTTGCTGGGTGTACATCGAACCTTGGATTCTCGTTGCAGGCGAAGCGGCTGTCGTTGTCAGCACACGTACATTGGTGGCGCTCTGTGGCACCAAACCCGATAGCGGGGATGCAGGGCTGGGAGCGGGTGCCTGGCGCGCGATGACCTGGCGTTGGAAACCACCGGCCGGCAACGGACGTGCCCGCGTCTTACGCGGAGGCCCCAGACTGGCGATGTCCGGTCGCATGCCAGCGCCGCGAGCCAGTACAGGTGCCGCAGCGAGCTGGCGTGGATCGACCTGCAGCAGGTTGCGTTGCACCGGGCTGGCGCTGGTGAAGCTCTGACTGGAGACAACAGTGAGGCCGTGTGGTGCGCTCCGGTTGACGAAATCTGCATTCGGCGTGGTCCGGCCGTTGCGGAAATCGATGTAATGGCTATGGATGCTGTTGATCAGCGTGCCGGGGTTGCCGCGCAGTGGATTGATATTGGCCAGGTTGACGCTGGCGTAATACTGGCCGCTGGCCTGGTACCACGGGTTGTAGATCTCGCCGGGGCCAAGCGGGAACCAGCCTATGGGTCGTCTGCCGTCGCCGACCGATGTGCCCCAACTGCCACCGCCGACAAACGCGACCAGCGCCGGTGCATAAACCGGACGCCGCAGACGCGGTCCGGGAATCCAGCCCCAAGCATGGTGGATGAAGGCCCAGCGACCGTAGTGGAACGGTGCGAAGCCCCACGGCAGGGCGTCTACCCAGGTCCAGCCCCAGGGCGCGATGAACGCCCAGTTACCATCGCCATACGGTGCCCAGTCGGCTGATACATCGGTCGGGAACCAGACGGCGCCGTAATCATCCACGGTTTGCCAATCGCCGTAGCTGTCCAGATCCTGGTAACCGACCACGTCGTCGGAAACGTATTGCGCGGCGACAGGCTGTACGTCGCTCTGATCGCGTTCGGCGCACCACCTGTCGAAGGCGTCTCCGCCGCTGATGCCGGTAATCACCAGATTGTTGAACGAAGAGTCGCCAAAATCGTAGCTGAGACCCGCGGCTACATCGTGCCTGGCGCCGTTCTCACCGTATACGGTGGCACTTCCATCGAGCACGGTGACACGGGTTGATCGGCCATCACTGCCGACGTCGATCCTGAGCGTGCCGGGACGCTGGACCACCAGTGCAAGCGTGGGTGTGTCGATTTCGACGCTCTGCCCCTGGTCGAATTGGTGCACCACGAGATCAAGTGTGCCCTGGGTAAGTTCGACTTGCGCTAGTTGGTCGCTCAGCGCAAGAAAGCCAAAGTCGGTACCGCTGCCGAGGCGCATCGTGCCGCCTCCGAGCTGCAGTTCCGCGCGGGAGTCCTGACCGCTGGACAGGCGGTCGCCGGTGGTCATCGGGCGATTGATGGTCGCATCGCTCCAGTCTTTCGCGCCGGCCGGCAACAGGCCCAGATCGCCGGCCACGTAAGACAAGCGTGCCGCCCGGCTTGGCGGGTCGCCACCAGGGTCGCTGGCCACGGATTGCGCCTGGACCACAGCAGCTGCGCAAAACAGCCATATCGCCAGCATTCGCCAGCGGCGGTGCCGTGGAGCAAGAGCCTTGGCAAGTACGCGCATGGTGTTCTCCAGACAATCGGCGCGATGGGGCGGACCGGACGATCAGAGCTGACATGAATTATGCGCGTGCGTTGGGTCAGCTCGCAGATTGCTGCCGTGGCCGGTTCAGCTGGCCGCTACCTACGATTCGTGCGGTGGGTGATCGCTGTAGGTTTTGCGTCGGCTGGTCACCTGAACAACTTTCGGGTGTTCGGCAGTTCCCACCGCGCGAGTCCCGAGTTACCATCCGCCGGCCAAGCGGGTGTAGCTCAATGGTAGAGCTGTAGCTTCCCAAGCTACTGACGAGGGTTCGATTCCCTTCACCCGCTCCACTCCCTCGATCCCCACCGAGCAATCCCGACTTCACATGGCAGATCTGATCCATGCAGATCTGGTCAATGCAGATCTGATCACTTTGGGCTGGCGTGAGCGACTCGCATTGCCGCAACTTGGCATCAGCATGCTCAAGGCCAAGCTCGATACCGGCGCGCGCAGCAGTTCGCTGCATGTCGATACGCTCGAAAGTTTTCGGCGTGACGACGTCACCTGGCTGCGCTTCACCATGCATACCAGTCGACGCCAGCCGGCGGATGTCTGCTGCGAGGTGCCTGCACTGGATCGACGCACGGTGACCGATACCGGCGGGCGGCGCACCGAGCGCTGGTTCATCCGCACCCAGGTGCAGCTGGCCGGTCAGTGTTTCAGCATCGACATCAATTTGACCGATCGCCGACATATGCTGTTTCCACTGTTGCTTGGCCGCAGCGCCCTGACCGGGCGCTTTGTGGTTGACTCGACTCTGTCCTACACCCAGTCACGGCCGCAACTGATGGCCACCGACCATTAATTGACGGCCCTTCTATGAAAATTGCGATCCTGTCGCGCAACACACGCCTGTATTCGACCAAGCGGCTGGTTGAGGCGGCACGCGAGCGCGGCCATGTGGTGCGGGTGCTCGATCCCCTGCGTTGCTACGTGCGCATCGCGCCCGGCGCGGTGGCGGTCCGCTACAAGGGCAAGGAGGTGCGCGATATCGATTGCGTGATACCGCGTATCGGTACGTCCAGCACGTTCTACGGCACCGCCGTGCTGCGCCAGCTGGAGATGATGGGCGTGTATACCCCCAATCCATCTGACGCCGTATTGCGTGCCCGCGACAAACTGCGCTGCCTGCAAATTCTCGCCGCGCAGGGGATCGATATGCCGGTTACGGTGTTTGGCGACAATCCGGATGACACCGCCGACGTCCTGGCACTGCTCGGTGATCCACCGCATGTGATCAAGCTGAACGAAGGCAGCCAGGGTACCGGCGTGGTGCTGGCGGAGAAACGCAGCGCATCGCAAAGCGTGATCGAGGCGTTTCGCGGGCTGTACGCGAACTTTCTGGTGCAAGAGTTCATCGCCGAGGCCAAGGGCAGCGATCTGCGTTGTTTCGTGGTCGGCAAAAAGGTGGTGGCCGCGATGCAGCGCGATGCCAGTCCGGGCGAATTTCGCGCCAACCTGCACCGTGGCGGCACTGCCGTGGCGGCGACCTTGAGCGCGGAGGAAAAGCGTATCGCGGTGCGCGCAGCGGGCGCGCTGGGGCTGGGCATCGCCGGGGTCGATCTGCTGCGTTCCAACCGCGGCCCCTTGCTGCTCGAAGTGAACGCGTCGCCGGGTCTGGAGGGTATCGAAGAGGCTACCGGCATCGATGTCGCCGGCGCGATCATCGACTTCACACAGGCCCAGACGTGCGGCGCGCCGGTGGAAAAGCGGCCAAGTCGTGTCGCGTTGCGAAAAGCGTAGTACGAAACTATTCGTTGAAAGTCTTGAACAGTCGGCCTGGCACTGGCGGATAGCCGTCCAAACGTCGTTTACGAAAGACTGGCTCTAAGGCTTCCCGCATCTGGATTGAACTTGATCGGAGGAGTGGACATGAAGCTGAAGACTTGGCAGATCGATATAGCTTTGGCGTTGGCCGTAGGCACGACGTTTCAGGTGGAGGCTGCCCAGGCCTCCGTCCGCAAACGCCGTGTATCGCAATTCTACGAAGCGCATAGTACGAAGCGTTTCGTTGACAATCAGAATTAACTAGCTTACTTTCGGCCACGTCGGGATCTTGCGTCAGGCTCCCCGCCTCGGGGATACGGCTTGATCGGGGGAGTGGGGTATGAAGCTGGCGACTTGGCAGGTCGGATTAGCCTTGGCCTTGGCCATTGGCGGGACACTGCAGGTGGAAGTTTCGCGGGCGTCCGAGACGGAGACGATACTCAAGGCGGACAACGCGGCTGAATTTTCCGCCGTCGCGATCACCGTGCAGAAAGGGATGCTTCCCGGCGGCCGCTTCGAATTTATCGACAGCAAGGAGCACGATACCGTCAACGCGCTCCTGGCCGATATGCAGGCGCTGTTCGACAAGCACGGTACCGTCGCCCAGATGGAGATGAACACGAAGGTTCAACTGTTCAACGATCAGGAGGCCGTCAATGGGATCCTGACCCGTCATGACGATGATCGTCTGGTGTGTGAGCACGGCGCGCCACTTGGATCACACATTCCCCGCACGACATGCCACACCTACGGCGAAATTCAGCGGAGGCAGCGCGAGAACCAGAACTACTTGCAAGCCATCAAGAAAGTGCCCTCGATGGTGCGTGGCGGTTGAGCAAGGTTTGCAACGAGAAGGCCGGCGAAGCGGGTTCCTTCCTTTACGGGATGGCGGGTGAAATGGTCGCCCGCCATCGGGTTCGCCGCGGCCCATCGGCGGGTAGCAGGGGAGTTTGCGTTAAGAAGAATAGGGGGCGCTGGCACGGCGTTGGTAAGGCCGTATATGCTGCCGATGTGTTGGTGCACTAGGTGCTAGCCGGTGGCTGATTGAGCTACGAAGAAGATAGTACGAACATCTTCGTTGACAGCGTTCTCGGGACTGTTTTACGATCGGCCCCAGGTAGATCAAGCATCAGGTTCTCCGCATCGGGGTGCGGCTTGATCGGGGGTAGCGAAGCATGAAATTGAAGACTTGGCTGGTCGGCGTAGCCGTGAGCGTGGCGCTGTTGCAGGTGGGGATGGTTCAGGCGAAGACAGACGTTGTCGTCAAGGCTGAAAACAAGGATGATTTCGCGGCTGTGGTCGCGGCCGTGCATCAACAGATGCTGCCTGGTGGACACTATCAGTTCACCAGCAATACGGACCGGGCGAAGATTGATACGCAATTCGGTGCGATGCAGTCGCTGTTCGACAAGTTCGGCACCGTCGCTCAGATGGATGAGAACAGCAAGGTTCAGCTGTTCAACGAGCAGGAAGCCGTCAACGCGCTACTGACCCATAATGATAGTAATCGTCTGGTGTGCGAGCACATTGCGCCGATTGGGTCGAACATCCCCAAGACGATCTGCAAGACCTATGGCCAGATTCAGGAGGAGCAGCGCGACAGCAAGTACTACTTGAATGTCACTCAACAGGTGCCCCAGATGAAGAGTGGTCATTGAGCAAGGTTTGCCATCGCGATGCCCGGCGAGGCACGTTCTACCTCCTTTGCGAAGCGGGAGTGACATGAAAGCACAAGCGTCTGGTGTACCAAGACCCACCGAAGCGGAGCTGGAGATCCTGCATATCCTGTGGGCGCGCGATGCATGTACGGTGCGGGAAGTGCACGATGTGCTTCGCCTCGGCGAGGGTAGTGGTTACACCACGGCGTTAAAGCTGTTGCAAGTGATGCATGCCAAGGGATTGGTGGAACGCGATGACTCGCAACGTGCACATGTTTACCGTGCCGCGGTCAGCAAAGAGCGCACGCAGAAGCGGTTCCTGCTGGATATCGTGCAGCGGGTGTTCGACGGCTCGTCCTCGCAACTGGTGCTGCATGCGCTGGGCAGTCAGCGTGCCAGTCGCGAGGAGTTGCGAGCCATCCGCAGCCTGTTGAACAAGCTCGACAAGGACGCGCCGTGATGGACGCCTTGCCGCTGATGCTTGCCAGTGCGCACCTGATCGGCTGGGCACTCGTACATTTTGTCTGGCAGGGTGCCCTGCTGGGTCTGGTGTATGCGGTCGTGCGGGCGGTATTGCCGCGCGGCGAGGCCCGTTATCGCTTCGGCATGGCCATGTTGATCGCGCTTGCGGTGTGTCCGTTGCTGACTGTGTGGCGACTGCTGGAAGCGCCGTCATCGGTTTTCCTGACGGCTACCCGGACGGCGGCGCCCACCGCAACCATCGACGTCGCTTCCATCGATAATACATGGGCCAGCAATACGTGGACATGGGATAGCGGGCTCGATGCCATCCTCCCGTGGCTGGTGCTGGCGTGGTCATTCGGCGTGCTGCTGTTGTCGCTGCGTGCGTGGCGCCAGTGGCGGGGGCTAAAGGCACTGGTGCGGATGGCCGAACAGGCGCCGATGTGGCAAGCGCGGGTCACCAGGATGGCGGGACGCTTTGGCCTTCGTCGACGGGTCACGGTGCTGTGCAGCAAAGTTATCGCAACGCCGGCCCTGGTCGGTTGGATGCGGCCGGTGATTTTATTGCCGCTGGCGGTCGCGTCCAGTTTCCCGGTGGCCCAGGTCGAGCTGATCCTCGCCCACGAACTGGCGCATTTGCGTCGCTGGGATCCACTGGCCAATCTATTTCAGGTCGTGTTGGAGACCATCTATTTTTACCATCCGGTGGTGCACTGGATTTCGCGTGACGTCCGCAATGAACGCGAAATCTGTAGCGACGAGCTGGCGCTTTCGGTGAGTGGCGGGAGTCGACACGAGTTTGTGGCGGCTTTGGCCGAGCTGGGCGAATTGCGCGAGCGGCATGGTTCGCTGCTGCTCGCCGCCAGTGGTGGTGTATTGCTGGATCGTGTGCAGCATATGGTGTTGCCGGTAAAGGACACCCGCGCCCGGACACCGGCCCGCTTTGTTGCGGTGGTGCTCGGCGCCGCGCTGGTTTCGCTTACGCTGCGGCTGGAGTGGAAACAGGCCGAATTGCAGCGCACCCTGACCGACTCCATCATGCAGCTACAGTCGATGATTGCGCCGTCGTGGCTGCCGTTGGGCCAGCTCCACGTGGCGTGGCACCTGCCTGACCTGGTATTTCCGCGTGCCGAGATGGCGCGACACTCGACGGATGCACCGTCGTCTGCGCTTCCCGCGGCGAGTGCAGCGGCCTTGCCGAGGGAAGCGACTCCCCCCCTGGTATTGCCGCAACCTAAACCGCTGCTGGTTTCCGACCTGATGCCAACCCATGGCGTGTCACTTGCGCGGGTTGCCGAACCGATGGATCCGCTCGCGTCATCCGCACTGCCGACGCCGATCCGCATTAGCCAGCCGATCTATCCACAGAATGCTTTAGTGCGAGGTGTCGAAGGGCAGGTAGTGGTCGAGTTCGGCCTGGCCCCCGATGGCAGTGTGCGGGATCTGCGCGTGGTCAGCGCGGAGCCCTCGAACGTGTTCGATCAGGCGGCCATCAAAGCCATGCGTGACTGGAAATATGCGCTGCCGACGGATGCGCTGGCGCAGCGGCGATATCGTCAGACCCTGGCGTTCACGCTGAATGCGACCGCCAGAGGTAGCGCGTCATCGAGCACGCATGTCGGCGATCAGGTTCAGGCGCGAGTCGGTTGCCAGATTGCCACTGGAACGCTGATCTGCCGCTCGCCCGGCGATACGGATTCGCATGCGACCGGGGCTGGCGGGCTTGCCGGGCAACAGTGAGTGGCTACGTTCTGTCTCGTGTTGCTTCGATTCGCACAGGGCTGCTTAACGGTGTAGCGGGTGCGGGTTAACTACACCGTAACCCGGGACACCCTATAAAGCATGCACTGTCTATTTGCTTGACACTCCAACCACCAAGGTTCGGTGATGGCAGATGACGGTATCGGGGCTGTAGCTTGGGTCCAGGTGTGGCGGCGGCGAGTCGCGCATCTGGGCCTTTTTCTTGCCTGCGCGGCGCCGCGTTCAGTTTCGCGCGGCGATCGACGCGCTTCCCCCCATCAAGCTTGTTAAGCTTGTTAAGCTTATAGCCCAGCCGCTCCATGTCCGGCTGCGCAGGAGTGACAGATGCGCGTTCTGGTGATCGAAGACAACAGCGATATCGCGACCAACATCGGCGATTATCTGGAAGACCGCGGGAATGTGGTCGATTTTGCCGGCGACGGCGTTACCGGCCTGCACTTGGCCGTGGTGCACGATTTCGACGTGATCGTGCTGGACCTCACGCTACCCGGCATGGATGGTCTGGAAGTGGCGCGCAAGCTGCGTCACGAGGCGCACAAGCAGACACCGATCCTGATGCTGACCGCGCGGGACGCGCTGGAGCAGAAGTTGACCGGTTTCGAATCCGGCGCCGATGACTACATGACCAAGCCATTCGCGCTGCAGGAACTCGCGGCGCGGCTGGAAGTGCTGGCGCGCCGCGGCAAGGGCCCGCAGAGCCGCGTACTGAAAGTCGCCGATCTCACCTTCAACCTCGATACGCTCACGGTGAATCGTGAAGGCAAGTCGATCCAGTTGAACCCGATCGGCTTGAAGTTACTGCAGGCGTTGATGGAAGCGAGTCCGTCCGTGGTTACCCGGCAGGACCTGGAACAGCGCGTGTGGGGTGAGGAGTTGCCGGACAGCGATTCGCTGCGCGTGCATATCCACGGCCTGCGTGCGGCGATCGACAAGCCGTTCGAGAAGCCGTTGATCCACACGCGGCACGGCATTGGCTATCGCATGGTCGAGCCGGATGCAGTCCAGGCGTAAGCTTCGCTTTCGATTGATCGTTTCGTTCGCGCTGTTCGGCTTCGGCCTCAGCGCGTTGTTTGCCGTGGCCGCGCTTTATGTGCGCGCCAAGGTGGAAGATCAGCTGGTGGTGTCCTCCTTGCAGCAGGATGCGGACAGCTACGTTCAGCAAATGCACGAATCGCCAGGTCAGCCGTTCTATTCCAAGCTGATGACGGGTTGGGGTTGGAGCGATCGCACGATCTACAAGGCACCTCTTTCCTGGCAGGAATTACCTGTCGGCGTGCACGACGTGTATGAGGCAGACGACGGCGGACAGAAACACTACAAGCTCGCCGTCAGCCGCAAATACGGTCTGATCGCGTTCGTCAAATACGATGTCAGCCGGGACGACCTCGGCAAGCAGCAGTTGCTGATCAGTGTGATTGGCGCCGTGTTCCTGTTTGGGCTGCTCTCGTTGGCGCTTGGCGTTTGGCTGTCCCGCAAGGTGCTCAAGCCGGTCAGTGACCTGGCCAACCGCCTGCGTGACTTTCGAAAAAACGGCAAGGCGGAGCCGCTGGCGCTGCATTTCGCCGACGACGAAGTGGGCGAGCTGGCGCATGCGCTGGACGAATATTCCGCGCGGCTTACCGAAATGGTCGAGCGCGATCGCGAGTTCAACTCCGACGTCAGCCATGAGTTGCGCACGCCATTGGCGGTGATCGCCAGCACGACGGAATTATTGCAGGGTTCGCCCGATCTGACGGAAAAGTTGAGCGAGCGCCTGAAACGCATCGAGCGCGCTTCGCGGCAGGCGACCGAGCTGATCGAGGCGCTGCTTCTGCTCTCACGCGCCGAGCGGCGTGGACCAACACGTGGCGAGACCACCGAGGTCGGCAGGGTTGCTGCCGATGTCATCGAAAGCCAGCGCCCACAGATGCGCGGGAAGCCATTGACCATCGACCTGGTGGTCAACGAACCGGTCAACGTCAATGCGCCGGCTTCGGTCCTGTCGGTCGCGTTGACCAACCTGATCGGCAACGCGATCAAATACACACTTGAAGGCAGCGTGCGGGTTGAAGTCGGGCAGGGCCGCATCGAAGTGATCGACACCGGCCCCGGCATCAAGCCGGAGGACGCCGAACGGTTGTTCCAGCGCGGCGTGCGCGGTGAAGGCGCGGGCGGCAGCGGTGCAGGCCTCGGCCTGGCGATCGTGCGTCGGCTGTGCGAGCTCTACGCCTGGGATGTGTCGATGCGTCCACGCGCTGACGCGAATGGCGCGATCGCCAGCATCGTATTCAGTTAAGCAAGGGCGAGACAGGCAAGGGGCGAGGGCGTAGGTTGGGGTGAGCGCAGCGATGCCCAACGTATCGGCGGGATGCTTAAGGTGTGAGGCGCATACCTGTTGGGCATCGCTGCGCTCACCCCAACCCACTGGGACGCGCCGATGCGCTCCACGCCCCTAGCTAATCAGACCGATTCCAGCCAACCCCACTGGTCATTGGTCTTGCCGCTAAACAGGCCAAAGAACAATTCCTGCAGACGACGGGTGACCTGGCCGGCCTTGCCCGCGCCGACCTGTTTGCCATCGACCGAACGGATCGGGGTGATTTCGGCAGCGGTGCCGCACATCAGCACTTCGTCGGCCAGGTACAGGTATTCGCGCGGAATGTCGCGCTCGACTACTTCGATGCCATCTTCGCGGGCCAGCGTCTTCAAGGTGTCGCGAGTGATGCCAGCGAGAATCGAGGCACTGGCCGGGGTGGTGTGCAGCACGCCGTCGAACACCAGGAACAGGTTTTCGCCCGCGCCTTCACTGAGCAGGCCAGTGGAGGCCAGCGCGATGCCCTCGCCGAAGCCGAGTCGACGCGCTTCGCGCGCGATCAGCTGGCCGGACAGATAATTGCCACCCGCCTTTGCGCCAGCCGGAATGGTGTTTGGCGCGAACCGCTGCCAGCTCGACACGCACGCGTCGATACCGTTCTCCAGTGCCTCGGCACCCAGATACGGACCCATCGGCCATGCGGCCACCGCGACATCGATCGGCGTATCAGCCGACAGCCCGAACCCACCCAATCCGCGATACGCGACCGGCCTCAGATACGCTGCGCCGAGACCGTTCTTCTTGATCACCGCGCGGCAGGCCACCGCCAGTTCATCGGCGGAATACGGCAGCACCATGTCGTAGATCTTTGCTGACTGGTACAGCCGGTGCAGATGGTCGGTCAGCCGGAAAATGGCCGCGCCGTCTGGTGTGGCATAGCTGCGGATGCCTTCGAATACCGACGAACCGTAATGCAACGCATGCGACATGACATGGGTGGTCGCGTCCTGCCAGGGCTTGATGCTGCCGTTCTGCCAGATCCACTCGGGGTATTGCTGCGCCATGACGGTTCTCCAATGGGGACCGCTCATGATAGCTGCTGGGAGTCTGTCCGGCATGGCATGGGCCGGATCGGGGGCGTCAGTCCGTGTTGCGCAACCACAGGCAACCCGCGTGGCGAACGATGTCGAAACGCAGTTCATGCGGGCTGTCGCTGCCATCGTTGCCGGCCGTGTGCAGCACCAGTTGAGCACTGGCTGGTGCCGGGGTGGGCGGCGCGGCCGAGGCGAAAGGGTCAGTGCTGCTGCTAGCCCCGGTGGGCGGCGGCCCGGACGGTGGCCCGAGATCCAGCAGTGGCTGTCGCATCAGCGCGCTCAGTGAGCGGATATCGGCCACGGCTGCACCATGCCCATAGCCGTTCCACAACATCAGGCCAGCCATCCGGTTCGCGTCGTGGTTGGCAAACGCATCGATCACGCTCTGCCGCAATTCGCCCAGCGTGGCCGCGCACAGGATCGGCATTGGCTCCGCAGGATGGCTGTCGTCGCCGGGTGGCTTCGCTACGGGATTGAGCGGTGTGGCCTGCAGCGTGCTGCAGAGTTGGTCGGTGAACACCGGATTGCCATTCGCGCCGACACAGCGATGGATCGGGTTCTGCGCCACGGCCGGCGCAGCCCAGGTGAGCAGGAGGAGCCACAGCAGTGCAGATAGCAGGCGCATCACGCCAGCATACCTGCGCCTTGGAGCCCGTCTAAGTCTTTTGAGATTGGCCTTGCATCCAGGCGAGCTCTGCGTATGGCTCATTCGCTTGTGGCGGAGCCATGGGCCGTCAGCGCGTAGGTTGGGGTGAGCGCAGCGATGCCCAACATTGCCGCACCGATGTGTTGGGCATCGCTACGCTCACCCCAACCTACGTGTTCCCACACACCGTTCGCCCACTCGATTTGATCAGGCCAACTGATCCAGCACCGACTGCGTCGCCTTGGCACGGTTGAGCGTGTAGAAGTGCAGCCCCGGCGCGCCGCCCTGCAGCAGGCGTCGGCATAGTTGTGCCACCACCTCGGCACCCAGTGCACGCACCGACTGGCTATCGTCGCCGTGCGCCAGCATGCGTTTGGCAATCCAGCGCGGGATCTCCGCGCCACACATATCGGAAAAGCGCTTCAGCTGGCTGTAGTTGGCAATCGGCATGATGCCCGGCACGATCGGCACGTTCACGCCCAGCCTGCGCACGTCATCGACGAAGCGGAAATAGGCGTCGGGGTTGAAGAAATACTGGGTGATCGCACCGTTCGCGCCGGCGTCGATCTTCGCCTTGAAATGTTTGAGATCGGCCATCGCATCATCAGCCTGGGGATGGATTTCCGGATACGCCGCCACCTCGATGTGAAAGTGCTCGCCGCTGTACTCACGGATAAAGCTCACCAGCTCGGCGGCGTAGCGAAAATCACCCGGCGTTGCCATGCCCGACGGCAGATCGCCACGCAGTGCCACGATGCGGCGGTAACCCGCTGCGCGATAGCTATCCAGCAGCGCGCCCAGCTCGGCGCGGGTGCCACCAACGCAGGACAGATGCGGCGCCACGTTGAGGCCATGCTGTACATGCAGGTGCGCCACCGTTTCGCTGGTATAGCTGAGCGTGGAGCCGCCTGCACCGAAAGTGACCGAGGCGTACTCCGGCTGATGCGTCTTCAACAGCTGCGCGGCGCGATCGAGCTGGGCCCGCTGTTCGTCGGTCTTGGGCGGAAAGAATTCAAAGCTGATGGCCGGCATCGCAAGGGTTCCAGTTGAGCAGTGCAGGGAAGTATATATCTCTATCTCGCGATGGAGCGATATATGAATCTAAGGCCTTGTTACCGGCGCCAGCTTGCGTCGTCGGATCGGCGGCCCCATTGGAATAGCTCAACAGGGAGAGTTGGCATGATCGAGTTGTACAAGCTGCACTGGTCGCATTACGTGGAGAAAGTTCGCTGGGCGCTGGATTTCAAGCAGTTGCCGTGGCGTGGCGTCGACATCATCGCGTTCAGCAAGAAGGAAATGCAGCGCTTCGATTGCCCGCAGACGGTGCCGCTGATTCACGACACCCGCACCGGCGTGGCGATCAGTGATTCATCGCCCATCATCCGTTACCTCGACGAGACCTATCCGGAGCACGCATTGCTGCCCGTTGATCCGACCGAACGCGAGGCGGCATGGCAATGGATGCTGCGGCTCGATTCAACGCTCGGACTGCACGCGCGGCGGTTGGGTTATACGCAAGTGATCATGGAATGTCCGAACATCCTATCGCGGCTGTTCATGCCGGAGGTGTGTGGCGGCCTGTTCACCCGGTCAGGATGGCGCGCGTTGGCCACGCCGGTGCTTGGCGCGATGCTGACCCTGAGCTTTCGCTTTCATCGCAATCGCGAGGATCGCGTATACGAAGCACTGGAAGCACAATTGATTCCGATCGCTGCACAGCTGGAACGCGACGGCTTTCTGGTGGGCGGACGTTTCAGCGCGGCGGATATCACGCTGGCCTCGCTACTGCGACCGCTACGCATCGTGCCGCACTTCGCCGATCACCCGCACCTGCAATCACTGTTTGCATGGCAACAGCGGTTGTTCCGCGAACACGACGGCGACGTGGCGTTTCCCTATGAAACGCTGATCGATGCACAACGCCAGCGTCGCGGCAGCATGCGTGCCCAGGTCAGCTGGTTGCGCCCGGAGCCGGCCACCGCAGCGTCCGGCGAGTCGTTGCCGCAACAGGTGGCACACAACGACATCCATCCGACAAATCGCTGGATGCTGGCGCTGGGCTTACCGGCCTATCTGAAGCTGCGTTGGTTCAATGGCATCGGCAAGAAGCGCTATGTGCCGGCCAGGTTCGTTTCGGCTTGAGTTGCAACGCCACGCCGTGCCGCGCCACTTGCAACCGTTCGCCCTGAGCGTAGGCCGGCAGGGCCGAAGTCGAAGGGTGGCCCTTCGACTTCGCTGCGCTACGCTCAGGGCGAACGGTTGTGACCGACGGGGAGTGACGTAGATCAAAAAAGAAGAAGGGCGCTTGCGCGCCCTTCTGACTTACTGCATGACTGATCGGGTGATCAGTAGCGGTAATGCTCCGGCTTGTACGGGCCTTCCACCGGCACGCCGAGGTAGCCGGCCTGTTCCTTGGTCAGAGTGGTCAGCTTTACGCCGATCTTGTCCAGGTGCAGGCGCGCGACTTCCTCGTCGAGCTTCTTCGGCAGGATGTAGACCTTCGCCTCGTACTTGTCCTTGTTCGCCCACAGGTCGATCTGTGCCAGCGTCTGGTTGGAGAACGAATTGGACATCACGAAGCTCGGATGGCCAGTGGCGCAGCCGAGGTTCACCAAGCGGCCTTCAGCCAGCAGGAAGATCGCGCGGCCGTCCGGGAAGATGTACTTGTCGACCTGCGGCTTGATGTTGATCTTCTCCACGCCGGCCATCTCGTTCAGCGCATCGACCTGGATCTCGTTGTCGAAGTGGCCGATGTTGCAGACGATCGCCTGATCCTTCATCGACTTCAGGTGCTCAAGCGTCAGCACATCCTTGTTGCCGGTGGTGGTGACGTAGATGTCGCCGCGGCCCAGTGTGCTCTCGACGGTGTTGACCTCGAAGCCTTCCATCGCCGCCTGCAAGGCGTTGATCGGATCGATTTCAGTGACCACCACGCGCGAGCCGTAGGCACGCAGGGAATGGGCGCAACCCTTGCCCACGTCGCCATAGCCGCAGACCACGGCGACCTTGCCGGCCAGCATCACGTCCATCGCGCGCTTCAGGCCATCGGCCAGCGACTCGCGGCAGCCGTACAGGTTGTCGAACTTGCTCTTGGTGACCGAGTCATTGACGTTGATCGCGGGGATCAGCAGCGAACCGGCTTCGGCGAGCTGGTACAAGCGATGCACGCCGGTGGTGGTCTCTTCGGAGACGCCCTTCCAGTCGCGTACCACGGTGTGCCAGAAGTTCGGGCGCTCGGTATGCACGCGCTTCAGCAGGTTCTTGATCACCTGTTCTTCGTGCGAGGAGGCCTTCTCTTCAACCCACTTGGAGCCTTTCTCGAGCTCGTAACCCTTGTGGATCAGCAAGGTGACATCGCCGCCGTCATCGACGACCAGCTCCGGGCCGAGGTACTTGTCGGCGCCCTTGCCGGGGAACGTCAGTGCGTCGAGCGTGCAGTCCCAGTATTCCTCCAGCGTCTCGCCTTTCCAGGCGAACACCGGCGTGCCGGTTTTGGCGATCGCGGCGGCGGCGTGGTCCTGGGTGGAGAAGATGTTGCACGAAGCCCAGCGCACGTCGGCGCCGATGTCCTTCAGCGTTTCGATCAGCACGGCGGTCTGGATCGTCATGTGCAGCGAACCGGTCACACGCACGCCCTTCAGCGGCAGCGTGGTGGCGTGCTTCTTGCGGATCGACATCAGGCCCGGCATCTCGTGCTCGGCGATGTCCAGCTCCTTGCGGCCCCAATCGGCGAGCGAGAGGTCGGCAACCTTGTAGTCGTGGCTCAGTTCTTTGGTAACGGCGTTCATGGATATCTCCGGTTAGTGCGAATCGCTTCGCGTCAATCAACCGGGCGCCGTTGTGGAACGTGCCGCGCCGAGCCTGGCCGTCTCGTGAAAGTCTGCGGGATAGGCAGGCTGTTGCGGATGGACCCGCATTCACGAACGGTCGCAGCGCCCCTCGGCGGGCAGTAGAAGCTACCAATTATAGCTGCAGATACGCGGGGATGCCTCCTGCGTCGGGATTGGGTAGTCTGGCTGTTCACCTTGTGCTGGAGTCACCACATGGAAGAAAGCCGCGAATCCGAATTCCTGCCGCACGACGGCCCGCTGCGCGAGGACGTCAGCCGACTCGGCGCGATGGTCGGACGAATGCTGGCCGAACAAGGCGGGAGCGCTTTCTTTGGGCGGGTCGAGCAGGTGCGTATTGCAGCGATCCGGCGCCGTCGTGAAGGCGCCTCGGTGGACGAGTTGGCAGGTTCGCTGGCCGGCCTCGACGCTAGTGACGCCGAGGCACTGGCGCGTGCATTTGCGACCTATTTCCAGGCGGTGAACACCGCCGAACGGGTGCATCGCATCCGCCGCCGCCGTGATTACCAGCGCGAGGGCAGTGCGCCGCAGCCGGAGTCATTGCTCGCCGTACTGGGTCGACTGAAGTCGCAGGGCGTCGGCGCGGACGAATTGCTGGGCTGGCTGGATCAGCTATGGATCGAGCCGGTGTTCACCGCGCATCCGACCGAAGCGGTGCGCCGCTCGTTGCTGGAAAAGGAACAGGCGGTCGTACGATCGCTGGTCGATGGCTTCGATCAAAACCGCACGCCGCAAGAACGCAAGGAGGACGATGATCGCATCTTCATGGCGTTGTCATCGGGCTGGCAGACCGCCGAAGCCTCGCCGATGCGACCCACGGTGCAGGACGAGCACCATCACGTCGGCTTCTACCTGGTCAACCCGATCTACCGCATCGTGCCGGCGCTGTATGAGTCGCTGGCCTCGGCATTGCAGGAGGTTTACGGCGTGGCCATATTGCTGCCGCGCCTGCTCGGCTTCGCGACCTGGGTGGGTGGCGACATGGACGGCAATCCCAACGTGGGGGCCGAGACCATCGCCGCCAGCCTGGCCACCCAGCGCGCCCACGTGATCGAGCACTATGTGGCCGACGTGGCGACACTGGCGCGGCTGCTCAGCCAGACCGAAGGCCGTGTCACCGTCGATACTCGACTGCAAGAGCTCCTGGACGACTATCGCGTACGTTTCCCCGCCGCGGCGAAAAAAGTGCGTCCGCGACATGCCGACATGCCGTACCGCAGCCTGCTGACCCTGATCGGCGGCCGCCTCGAAGCCACCCAGCACGACGATCATGTGGAAGGCTATACGTCCGTTTCAGAATTGCTCGACGATCTGCAGCTGATCGCCCGCAGCCTGGTCGATCACCACGGCCTGCATGCTGGCGCCTACGCGGTACAGCGGTTGATCCGCCGCGTGCGCACGTTTGGTTTGCATCTCGCGCGGTTGGACGTGCGGCAGGATTCGCGCGTGCACGACGATGCACTGGCGGCGCTGCTGGACGATCCGACGTGGAGCGAGCGCGCCGCGGACGAGCGTGTTGGGCGGCTGCAATCGTATGCCAGCGGTAAGCAGGCTTTCGGCGGCAGCACGGACAGCAACGCCGTCAACATGCGTGCGGTGTTTGACGCGTTGCATGTTGCGCGCGGTCGCTACGGCACCGGTGCGATCGGCCTGTACATCATCAGCATGGCGCGCTCGGCAGCTGATGTATTGGCGGTGCTGGCCTTGGCGCGCTACGGGGGCTTTGTCGAGACGGCGACGCATTTGCTCCCTCTCCCCTCTGGGGAGAGGGCTGGGGTGAGGGGGCACGCTGGCGATAAAACTATTTCAGAGCGAGCTTCTGTCGACAGTTCGGCGAGCACCCGCCCCTCACCTCAATCCTCTCCCCAGGGGGGAGAGGAGGACCATGCCAAGGGTGTTGTTCCGCTCAACATCGCCCCGCTGTTCGAGACCGTTGACGATCTGAAGAACGCGCCGGAGACGTTGCGCGCGCTGCTCGATGACCCGGTCTATCGCCAGCATCTGGCTGCGCGCGGCGATCAGCAGTGGGTGATGCTTGGCTATTCGGACAGCGGCAAGGATGGCGGCACGCTCGCCTCGCGCTGGGGCCTGCAACGTGCGCAGGTGGAGTTGCTGGAAGTGGCGAACGCGGCTGGCATCCGACTGGCGTTTTTCCACGGTCGTGGTGGTTCGGCCAGCCGTGGTGGGGCGCGCATCACGCCGGCCCTGATGTCGTCACCGCGCGGAGCGGTGGCTGGCGTATTGCGAGTGACCGAGCAGGGCGAGGTGATCCATCGCAAGTACGGCATCCGCGCGCTGGCGCTGCGCAATCTTGAGCAAACCGTCGGTGCCGTACTTCGCGCTTCATTGCGGCCGCGCGAAACCGAGCCGCGTGAGGAGCGCTGGCGCGAACAGATGAACGGGTTGTCCACCCGCAGTCGCCAGGCCTATCGCGCGTTCGTCGAACGCGAGCACTTCGTCGATTATTTCCGACACGCTACGCCGATCGATGTGATCGAGCGGATGACGCTCGGCTCACGTCCGGCCAGCCGGCGCAGCATGCGCGGCGTGCAGGATCTGCGCGCGATTCCGTGGGTGTTCGCGTGGACCCAGTGCCGCTCGATCATCACTGGCTGGTACGGCCTGGGCACGGCGCTGGAGCAGGGTGTCGCGGAGTTCGGCGAGGCTGCACTGGCCGAGATGGCGCGTGACTGGCCGTTCTTCAGCAATCTGCTGGATGACGTGGAGATGGTGCTGGCCAAGTGTGATCTGGATATCGCCGAGGCGTTCTCGAAACTGGCCGGCCCGCTGCACGATGAATTTTTCAGTTTGATACGCAGCGAATTTGGGCGCACCCAGCATTGGCTGCTGCAACTCAAGGGAGGCGACGCCCTGCTGCAGGGTGATCCACGCCTCGCCGCCTCGATCCGCCTGCGCAACCCCTACGTCGACCCGATGAGTTTGCTGCAGGTCGACCTGCTCAAACGTTGGCGCGACGGTGACGGCAAGGATGATGCGCTACTGCAGGCGCTGGTCGCCTGCGTCAACGGCGTATCACAGGGCTTGCAGAACACCGGTTGAGCAACGCGCTGGGGCGGGCGCTTAACTTGGCGCGTAGGTTGGGGTGAGCGCCAGCGAACCCCAACGTTTGTTGCGGGAATGTTGGGGTTCGCTAACGCTCACCCCAACCTACGCCGCTGCTTTGCCCCTCCCCCGGACAGCAGGGGAGGGCGACATCATTCAGCCGCCCAGCTCTGCCCAGCGTGCGTAAGCGGCGTCCAGTTCGGCCTGGAGTTTGGCCACGGCATCATTCGCCTTGGTTATCTCGGCGGCATGCTGCTTGAAGAAATCCGCTGCAGTCATCGCCTCGCCTCGGGCAGCGATCTCGGTCTCGAGTTGTTCGATGCGTGCGGGCAAAAGATCCAGTTCGCGCTGATCCTTGAAGCTCAACTTCCGCTTGGGTGTCGCCTCAGCTGTCGATGCAGGTTCGTCGCGGGTCAGCCCCGGCTTGGCCGCTGCCGCAGCAACCGCCGTCGCGGCGGTCGGCCGCTGGCGCAGCCAGTCGGTGTAGCCGCCAATGTATTCGCCGATCTGGCCGTTGCCTTCCAGCACCAGGGTGCTGGACACCACATTGTCGAGAAACGCGCGATCGTGCGAGACCAGCAGCAGGGTGCCCTGATAGTCGGTCAGCAACTCTTCCAGCAGTTCGAGTGTTTCGACGTCCAGATCGTTGGTGGGCTCATCCATCACCAGCAGGTTGGATGGCTGCGCAAATAGTTTTGCCAGTAGCAAACGATTGCGCTCGCCGCCAGACAGCCGCGTGATCGGTGCGCGCGAGCGTTCGGGGGAGAACAGGAAATCCTGCAGATAGCCCACGATGTGTTTGCGCTGGCCGTTGAGTTCGATGAACTCGCGACCTTCGGCCACGTTGTCCAGCGCATTGAGCTGGTCGTTGAGCTGCAGGCGATGCTGATCGAAGTAGGCAACCTGGATGCTGGTGCCCATCTCCGCTTCGCCCCGTTGCGGCTTCAATTCGCCGAGCATGATCTTCAGCAGCGTGCTCTTGCCGGCGCCGTTCGGACCAATGATGCCGATACGGTCGCCGCGCATGATGGTGGTGGACAGGTCGTCGATCAGCACGCGGCCACCGTAGGCCTGATGTACGTGCTTCAGGTCGATCACTTTCTTGCCCGAGGCTTGCGCGCCGGCCAGCGTCATCCTCGCATTGCCGGTGAGATTGCGTCGCTCGGCGCGCTCATTGCGCAACGCCTTCAATGCGCGCACGCGACCTTCGTTGCGGGTGCGGCGTGCCTTGATGCCCTGGCGGATCCACACTTCTTCCTGTGCCAGTTTCTTGTCGAACAGCGCGTTCGCCTGCGATTCCGCATGCAGGCGCTCTTCGCGTCGGCGCAGGTAGTTTTCGTAATCGCCGGGCCAGTCGGTGAGCTGGCCGCGGTCGATCTCGACGATGCGCGTGGCCAGTGCACGCAGAAAGCTGCGGTCATGGGTGACGAAGATGATGCTGCCGTCGAACTGCTTGAGAAAATTCTCCAGCCAGCCGATCGCCTCGATGTCCAGGTGATTGGTCGGCTCGTCCAGCAGCAACACGTCCGGCTTGCGCACCAGCGCCTGCGCCAGCAGCACGCGGCGTTTCATGCCGCCGGACAGTGCCGCGAAATCGGTCTCCGCCGGTAGTTCCAGTTTGGTCAGCACTTCGGTGACGCGGCGATCCAGATCCCAGCCGTGTTGCGCCTCGATCTGCGTCTGCACGTCGCCCAGCGCGTCGAAATCGGCCTGCGTGTGCAGCTCGTGCAGCAGGTGGTGATAGCGCGCCAGCAGGTGGCCAAGATCACCCAGCCCCTCCGACACCACATCGAACACGTTGCCGGCAGTGTTCTGCGGCACCTCCTGCGCCATGCGTGCGATCACCACGCCGTTTTGGACCCGGACTTCTCCGTCGTCGGCATGCAGCTCGCCGGCGATCAGTTTCATCAGGGTGGATTTGCCTTCGCCGTTGCGACCGACGATGCATACACGCTCGTTCGCTTCGATCGATAAATCGACGTGTTCGAGCAGGAGGGGGCCGCCGATACTGAAGTCGACGCGTTGCAATTGGATAAGAGACATCCGCCCATTGTAGCGGGTGGCCTATATCGAAAGCCGCCTCGATCCGGGCCGCGCGCTCAGTATTGAGTACCCTGGAATGCCTCGGCGGCCCTCGGATGACTTGTCGCTACCGCGGCGGCCGTCGCAAAAATCGGGAGAAAGGGGCACTTGTAACTTATTTAAAAACATGCATTTGGCCGGGTAAGTTCGTGCATCACCTATGGATATTGCGGCCGCAATGCATTATCGTCGCGCCCACGTGTCGCGAAGTTGTAGTTCGGTTTTGTAGCGAGGAATCCGGGTTGGCTATCAAGTTCACACATCCAGGGCGGTTGCTGGACCGGCTTCGGGGCATGTTCGTAGCGGTGCTCCTGTGCGGCCTCGGCAGTTTTGCCGGCGTGGCCCATGCTGGCTACGCCGCCATTGTCGTCGACGCGACGACCGGCCAGGTGCTGAACGAGGTCAACGCCGGCGATCAGAACTATCCCGCTTCGCTGGCCAAGATGATGACGCTGTATCTCACCTTTCAGAGCTTGCAGAGCGGCAAGCTGAAGATGGATCAGGAGTTTCCGGTCTCGCGCTGGGCAGCGGACAAGGCACCGACCAAGCTCGGCCTGCGCGCCGGCCAGACGATCTCGGTGAACGACTGCATCTTCGGCATGATCACCAAATCGGCCAACGACGCTGCGACTGTGATGGCTGAAGGTCTTGGCGGTTCCGAGGCCCAGTTCGCGGACATGATGAATGCCCAGGCGCTTCGCCTCGGTATGACCGGCACCCACTTCGACAATGCGTCCGGCCTGCCCGATCCGCAGAACACGACGACGGCGCGCGATATGGTGAAACTGGCCATGGCGCTGTATCACGACTATCCGCAGTACGTGCAGTTTTTCGCGACCAAGGAATTCATGTTCCGTGGTCAGCTGGTGCGCGGCCATAACCACCTGATGGACAACTATCCGGGCATGGACGGGCTGAAAACCGGCTTCACCGATGCGTCCGGCTTCAATCTCGCCTCGACCGCGGTCAGGGATGGCCATCGCCTGTTTGGCGTGGTCATGGGCGGCCGTACTGCGTCCGCGCGCGACCGTTTGATGGCTCGATTGCTGGATGATGGTTTCGATCATCGCCAGACCCCGGCGATCCTGGTGGCTGAGGCTGGCGGTGCCGCCAGCCCGAGTATGGCGCGCCGGGTCCTGGCTGCGCTGTCGCCTATCGGAAGCGCCGAGGCTGAAGCGGTACCGGTGCCGCAGCACCACCGCCGCGGCAAGGCGGCTGCGGGGACTGTCGCGCGTAATGGCTGTACTCCGCATCGGGGTGTCAGTTGTCCCCGTGCCACGCCGGTGCACCATCCACGACGTAGTGCGGTGCGACTGGCGGCCCAGCGCAACAACAGCAAGAAGCCGGCCGTCGCCGCTTCGAGTAGCAACAACTAACTGGATTGCACCCGCCACCCCGTACTGGGGTCATCGGCGAGGTGCTGAGTTGCGCGAGCCATAGCTGAAGCATAGGGGCCTGATCAGGTGTGATCGGGTTTGCGCCGTTTCTCGAATCCAGCCTTCGGTGGTGGGTTGCGCCGTTGAAGTCGCCTGCACGGTTATCCCCAGGTTTGCGAAGGACCTCGCTACAGCGTGGGTGTTGTCGGCAGACGGCTCGTACAAACAAAAACCCCGCGGCAAGCCGCAGGGTTTTTGGTGGGCCGATGGGGCGTGGCTTACTTCAGTTTGGCATCAGCGCGCAGCGCTTCGGCGCGGTCGGTCTTTTCCCACGAGAACGCGGTGAAGGTGTTGCCGTTGGCATCCTTCATCTCATGCGGGGTGCGACCGAAGTGGCCGTAGCTGGCGGTCTGCTGGTACATCGGGTGGATCAGGTCGAGCATTTGCAGAATGCCGTACGGACGCAGGTCGAAGTGCTTGCGGATCAGCTTCTCGATCTTCTCGTCGCTGATCTTGCCGGTGCCGAACGTGGTGACCGAGATCGAGGTCGGATGGGCGACGCCGATCGCGTAGCTCACCTGCACTTCGCAGCGGTCGGCGATGCCGGCGGCGACGATGTTCTTGGCCACGTAACGCGCGGCATAGGCAGCTGAACGGTCGACCTTGGACGGATCCTTGCCGGAGAACGCACCGCCGCCATGACGGGCCCAGCCGCCGTAGGTGTCAACGATGATCTTGCGACCGGTCAGGCCGCAGTCGCCCACCGGTCCGCCAATCACGAACTTGCCGGTCGGGTTGATGTGGAACTTGGTGCCCTTGTGCAGCAGCTTCGCAGGCAGCACCGGCTTGAGGATGGTCTCGCGCACGGCCTCGATCAGGTCTTTCTGCTTCACGCTCGGGTCGTGCTGGGTCGACAGCACCACGGCGTCGATGGCGGTGGCCACACCGTTCTCGTAGCGCAGGGTGACCTGGCTCTTCGCGTCCGGACGCAGCCACGGCAGCGGCGAGTTCTTCTTCTTGCGAACCTTGGCCTGCTGCTCGACCAGGCGGTGCGCGTAGTAGATCGCCGCCGGCATGAAGTCCTTCGTTTCATTGGTGGCGTAACCGAACATCAGGCCCTGGTCGCCGGCGCCCTGGTCTTCCGGGTTCTTGCGGTCCACGCCCTGGTTGATGTCCGGCGACTGCTTGCCGATCAGGTTCAGCACGCCGCAGGTCTCGCCGTCAAAGCCGACTTCCGAGGAGTTGTAGCCGATGTCGACGATGACCTTGCGGGTCAGCGCCTCCAGGTCGATCCAGGCGTTGGTGGTGACTTCGCCGGCAACGATCGCCACGCCGGTCTTGACCATGGTCTCGCAGGCGACGCGCGCCCGCGGGTCCTGCGCGAGGATGGCGTCGAGCACGGCATCGGAGATCTGATCGGCAACTTTGTCCGGATGGCCTTCGGAGACCGATTCGGAGGTGAACAGGTAATTGGACATCGCGGTTTATATCCTTTCGTGCGGATAGAGAGATACAAGAAGCCGGTCATGATACATCCCCGCTTCTGGTTTTGCAGCCTCAGCATGCCAATGGCGCATGACGATTTCATGCCGATTCAGCCATTTGGACGGCTTTTTGGCTACGCATGGCCGTTCGGCAAACCAATCCTCAGCCCAGGCTGCGCATGCGCAGGGGCCTCGCCGAGCTGGCTGATCCGCCTCAATACACCGTGGCACGGGCCTGGACGAAGCTGAAAAAGAACACCGCGTCGGGATCGTTGCGCACGGCCTGCAATTCGCGGCGCATGCCCTCGACGGTCACCGTATCGACCTTGCCATCGGCCACCAGCTGATCGGCGGCCGAGAGCAGCAGTTCCTGCCAGAACTCGATCATGTGCTTGCGCCGCCCGGGCTGGCGGTTGTCCAGATGGATGGTCTTCACCTCCGTCTGCACGTCGCGGTAGCCGCCGGCCAACAGCAGGTTGCCCAGCTTTGCGCCGATGAACGGATCGCCGCCGCTGTCGTACTGGTGGTCGTTGAAGGCCATCCAGTAGCGCAGCAAGTTGGGCGAATAGGGGTCGAGGAAGAACGACGAGTTGAGCACCTCGGTGACATAGACCAGGGCGCCGGGACTGAGCACACGGCGCACTTCGCTCAGTACTTGTGCCGGGCTGGGCATGTGTTCAAGCACCCAGCACAGATAGGCGGCGTCGAAGCTACGCTCGGCGAACGGGAGGTCGGAGGCGTCAGCCTGTTCCAGCGCATAGCGCGTTCGGCACCACGCGGTGGCGGCCAGGTTCTGCTCGGCAGCGGCCAGCTGTGCCGCGGAAAGATCCACGCCGGTGACGTGCAGTAGCGGAAACCGTCGCAACAGGATTTCCGTCTGCGCGCCCACGCCGCAACCTACTTCCAGCAAATGCGTGGCACCGCTGTAGTCGATGTTGCCGAACAGGCTGGTTTCGAACATGCGCGCCTGGCGTACCAGCCGCGATTGTTCCTCGGCCGAAAAGCCGTGGATGTAGGGAAAATCACCAGTGACAATGCTGTTCACGAAGGTGGCCGTGAAGTCAGGGTGCTTTGTGCGCAGCTTACGATCGCGCAAAGAACACAGTACACCTCTCGCGCCAGCTGGGGCGAGTCGTGTCAGCACATTGTTCGGGCACGCCGCAGCGCGATGGCGTCAACAAATCCCTGCCTGCCGTTGCGGCAGGCAGGGATGGTATTCACTTAGGCGGTCAGCTTCAGTTCGGTACGCAATTGCCTTGCGCAGTCGACCATCAGGCGCAATGCCTGCTCCACCTCGGGCCAGCCGCGGGTCTTCAGCCCGCAATCGGGGTTGATCCACAGCTGCTCCGGTTGCAGCACATCGAGTGCCTTGTGCAACAGGTCGAGCATTTCTGCCGATTCAGGCACACGCGGCGAGTGGATGTCGTACACGCCCGGACCGACGCCGTTCGGGTAGCGGAAGCGCACAAACGCGTCGAGCAGTTCCATCCGCGAACGGCTGGTTTCGATCGAGATCACGTCGGCATCCATCGCGGCGACGGCCTCGATGATGTCGTTGAACTCCGAATAGCACATGTGGGTGTGGATCTGCGTGGCATCGCGGACGCCGCCGGCAGTGATGCGGAAACATTCCACGGCCCACGCCAGGTAGCTCGGCCAATCGCTGCGACGCAGCGGCAAGCCTTCGCGCAGTGCCGGCTCGTCGATCTGGATCACGCTGATGCCGGCCGACTCCAGGTCATGCACCTCGTCACGCAAGGCCAGCGCGATCTGCCGGCAGACGGTTTCGCGCGGCAGGTCGTCGCGCACGAAAGACCACTGCAGCATGGTTACCGGGCCGGTCAGCATGCCCTTCATCGGCTTCTCGGTCAGCGACTGCGCGTAGCTCGACCAGCGCACGGTCATCGGTGCACGGCGGGCGATGTCGCCGTAGATCACCGGTGGCTTTACGCAGCGCGAGCCGTAGCTTTGCACCCAGCCGAGTTTGGTGAACAGATAGCCGTCCAGTTGCTCGCCGAAGTATTCGACCATGTCGTTGCGTTCCGGCTCGCCGTGTACCAGCACGTCGAGGCCGATGTCCTCCTGGAAGCGCACGACGCGCTCGATCTCCGCCTTCATCAGTGCATCGTAGGCGTCATTGTTCAGATGGCTGGTGCGGTTGGCTGCGCGTGCCTTGCGCAGTTCCTGTGTCTGCGGGAAGGAACCGATCGTGGTGGTCGGCAACGGCGGTAATCGAAGTACTTCGGACTGCGCCAGCTGGCGTATTGCGTAGGCGGACCGACGCAAGGGGGCCTGTGGCCCGAGCAACTGCAGACGAGCGCGGATCTGTGGATCAAGCACGCCGGGTGCCCGCGCCTGCGCAGTCAGCAAGGCCTGTTGCGCCGCCAGTGCGGCGTCGGCTTCCGCTGCGCCGGCGAGTGCATCGGCGTATACCCGCAGCTCTTCGAGCTTCTGCCGCGCGAATGCCATGGTTGCGAGCCGCTGCGGCTCGAGCGCGGTTTCCGCCTCCAGATCGATCGGCACGTGCAGCAGGGAACAGGACGGAGCGAGCCACAGGCGCTCGCTGCCGATACGTGCTTGTGCCTTGCGTAGCAGCGGGAGTACACGCTCAGGCCGGCTGCGCCAGACGTTGCGACCGTCGACGACGCCAACGCTGAGGATGTGCCCGATGGGTAGCGCGTCCAGCACCGCGTCGAGCTGTTCCGGAGCGCGCACCAGATCGATGTGCAAACCATCCACCGGTAGCGCGCTCGCCAGCGTCAGATTGTTGCCCAGTGCACCGAAATAGCTGGCCAGCAGCAGGCGCGGCGTGTGTGCTGCGGCAAGTACCGCGTAGGCATGGCGATAGGCGGCGTGGTCATCCTCGTCCTGATCCAGCACCAGACAGGGTTCGTCCAGTTGCACCCAGTCGGCGCCGGCGTCGGCAAGTTGTCCGAGTAGTTCGACATACGGCACCAACAGCGCGTCGAGCAGTGCCAGGCGATCGCTCCCGTCCACGCTCTTGGACAGCAGCAGGAATGACACGGGGCCGAGCAGCACCGGGCGAGCCCGATGACCTTGTGCCTGTGCCTCGCGGAATTCCGCCAGCGGCTTGTCGCCGGCAAGCGCGAAGCGCTGGCCCGCTGCCAGCTCGGGCACGAGATAGTGGTAGTTGGTATCAAACCACTTGGTCATTTCCAGCGCATGCAGGTCATGACCATCGCGCTTATGGCCGCGGGCCATGGCGAAATAGCCGTCCAGTGGATTTTTGGCAAATACCGGCCGATAGCGCGCCGGGATGGCGTCGAACAGCACGGCCGTATCCAGTACATGGTCGTACAGGCTGAAGTCGTTGCATGGCACGACATCGGCTCCAGCCGCTGCGGCCAGCTGCCAGTGCCGTCGACGCAGCATGCTGGCGGTGTCGAGCAACGCTTGTGCGCTGGTTTCGCCTTGCCAGTGCGATTCGAGCGAGCGCTTGAGCTCGCGTTTGAGGCCGATACGTGGAAAGCCTGAGTAAGTTACGAGTGACATTGCATTTCCTCTTGCGTGGTGGGCAAAGAGGAACGAAGGGTGACCAGCACGATTGCTGCGCCTGTGACCTTCGCCCCCGCGGGCGAGCCGGCACTGCCGCGGGGCAAGCGAAGCCAGCGCGTCTGCCGCGAATGGCGACAGGCTGCGCACTGGCTCCGGTGTTCCCCCGCGGAAACGCCAGGTCGGACAGAAGCACGCACGCGTGCTTCCGGCTGAGGCAGGTATTCGGGCTCGTGGACATATCGCTTGGCCTACTGTCCGTCGCTTCCCAGACGCATCGCGCCCAGTGCATGTAACGGAGGTCGTTTCCACATACCGCTGCGGGGCAGCGCCGGATTCCCACCGGCTTCCCTTGAGGTTATCTCTTCATTCGAATGAAGAGATAACTACCATCAGCGAGGCGGAAATTAGTCTTATGGGCAGCCGAAGTCAACGCCGGACCGGCGACAGAAAGATTGCGAAGCTGGGTACAGCACGTCGTCGATCGGGCGAACCGTCGGATCGACCGCAAAGTCCGGCGCTAGGGCCGGTCAGGCTGCCAGGCGTTCGCCGGCGGCGAGTGCGGCGAAGTAGTCGCGGGTCAGGCTCAGCTGGGCATCGGCCGATTCGGCGCGATTGACCACCTGGCGAAACGCCGCATTCTCCGGCCGATCCTTCGCGTACCAGCTCAGGTGTTTTCGCGCGATGCGCACGCCCTGCAGCTCGCCGTAGAACGCATAGAGCTGTTCGAGATGACCGAGCAGAATCTGCGCGACTTCGGCTGGCTCGGGTGCAGGCAGCAATTCGCCGGTGGCGAGATAGTGGGCGATCTCGCGGAAGATCCACGGCCGGCCCTGCGCACCACGACCGATCATCAGCGCATCGGCGCCGGTGACATCGAGTACGTGCCGCGCCTGCTGCGGCGTGTTGACGTCGCCATTGGCCAGCACCGGAATGCGCACGGCGGCTTTTACGGCGGTGATCGTGTCGTACTCGGCCTCACCTTCGTATTTGTCGGCGCGGGTGCGCCCATGCACGGCCAGCGCAGCGATGCCGCTGTCTTCGGCAATCCGGGCGATGTTCAGTGCGTTTCTGTTTTGCCGATCCCAGCCAGTGCGGATCTTCAGGGTCACCGGCACATCCACGGCATCGACCACCGCTTTGACGATGCGCGCCACCAGCGGCTCGTCCTGCAGCAGCGCGGAGCCCGACCATACATTGCAGACTTTTTTGGCCGGGCAGCCCATGTTGATGTCGATCAGTTGCGCGCCGTTGGCGACGTTGAAACGTGCCGCCTCGGCCAGCATCGCTGGATCGTAGCCCGCGATCTGCACGCTGACTGGTTCGGGTTCGCCAGCGTGATCCATCCGCTGCAGCGACTTGCGTGTGTGCCACAGGCGTGGATCGGCATTGGTCATTTCCGACACGGCCAAACCCGCACCCAGCCGTTTGCACAGCAGGCGGAATGGTTTGTCGGTGACACCGGCCATCGGGGCGAGCACCACGGGCGGGTCGATGCGGTAAGGGCCGATCTGCATTCGCTCATTGTAGCTGCAGCGGGAGATGGGCTCGCCGTTACACGGGTGGTCATGTTGCGCGGGGACCGGCTGATATCCTCGGTCAGGTCATCAAACAGGAGCCGGATATGAAATGGCGCAAGCTTTTGTGGGGTTTGCTGGTGTTGCCCACGCTGGTGTCGGCGCATCATGCCGACAAGGATGCCCAAGGGCTGCGCGACGTCACCGTGCTGATCGTGCGGCATGCTGAAAAGGCCGATCCGGGTAACGGACTCAGCGCACAGGGCGAGCAACGCGCGGCTGCCTACGCGAGCTATTTCGAACCGCTGCGACTGGATGGCGAAACGCTGCTGCCGCAGCGGCTGATCGCCACCAGCGACAGCAAAGCCAGCGCGCGGCCGCGGCTGACCCTGACCCCGCTCTCGTCGCGAATGTCATTGCCGATCGAACAGCCTTTTGCGGACGATCAGGTCGACGAGCTGGTCAAGTCGCTGCGTAAGCAGAACCAGGCGCCGGTCGTGCTGATTGCCTGGCATCACGGACATATCGGCAAGCTGATCGATGCGTTCGGTGGCGACGCCAAGAACCTGCTCGGCAGCAAGTCCTGGCCGGAGAATGTCTATGACTGGCTGGTCGTGCTGCGCTTCGATGATCACGGCAAGTTGATCGAGTCGCGCAGCGAGCGGGTGCAGGAACATCTGCTGCCTGGTGATGGCAGCAACGCAGCGGGCGGCTGATTGTCTGGCGCCCGGATTGTTCTCGCTGGATCAGCGATTCGCCGCGACGTGTTTATGCTTGAACAGCACCGCAAACAGGATCGCGACCACCAGCGCATACAGCGCAAAGGTCAGCCAGATGCCGTGCCAGTCCTTCGCTCCCGCGTGGGTGAAATAGTGGTCGATGAGGACGCCGCTCAACGAGCTGCCCAGTACGGCGCCGACACCATTCGTCATCAGCATGAACAGCCCCTGGGCGCTGGCGCGTATCGATGGATCGCTCTGGCTCTCGACGAACAGCGAGCCGGAGATGTTGAAGAAATCGAACGCCATCCCGTACACGATGCAGGACAGCACGATCATCCACAGCTCATGCCCCGGGTTGCCGAAAGCAAACAGACCGAAGCGCAAAGTCCACGCCAGCATGCTGATCAACATTACCGTCTTGATGCCGAACCGCTTCAGGAAAAACGGAATCGCCAGGATGAACAGCGTCTCTGAAATCTGCGAAATCGACATGATGATTGCCGGATATCGCACGGCCAGCAGCCCCTTGTACGCATCGACGTTTTCGAAGTCGTGCAGGAACGTATCGCCATAGGCATTCGTCAACTGCAGTGCGGCGCCCAGCAACATGGCGAAGATAAAGAAGATCGCCATCTTGCGGTCGCGGAACAGCGCGAATGAAGTCAGCCCCAGCGTGTCGAGCAGCGAGCGACCCGAGACGCGTTCGAGCTTGGGCGGGCAGGGCGGCAGCGTGAACGCATACAGCCCAAGCAGCAGCGAGGCACCCGATGCTACGTAGAACTGGCCAGCGGAGGTCTCCAGGTGCAACAGGCTGACCGTCCACAAGGCCGCGATGAAGCCGATCGTTCCCCACACGCGGATCGGCGGGTAGTCCCGTACCACGTCCTTGCCATCGTCCTTTAACGCCGCATACGCCACCGTGATCGCCAGCGAGATGGTCGGCATGTAGCACATCATGTTAAGCAGCATCACCCAGAACAGGGTGGTCGGGTTGTTCACCAGCGGCACGGCGAACAAGACGACAGCACCGGCAATGTGCAGCAAGCCATAGAGTTTCTCCGCGTTGATCCATTTGTCGGCAATCACGCCGGCAATGGACGGCATGAACAGCGAAGCAATGCCCATGGTCGAGAAGATCGCGCCGAACTCCGCGCCCGACCAATGCCGGTTCTGGAACCAGTAGGCGCCGATGGTGATCAGCCACGAGCCCCATACGAAGTACTGCAGGAAGTTCATGGTGATGAGTCGGAGCTTGAGGCTCATGAACGAATTTCCAGCATGTCTGTTCCCCCGGGTTGGCCGAGGAACACCCCCATGGCCACAAAACCCGTTGAGGTTAGAGGATGCTCCAGGCTTGCAGCAAGGTTCGCTGCGGCGCGACTCAATCGCTTTCCGCGAGCAAGCTGGCAACGCGTTCACGCAAAACCGGCACAAGTTCTGTTTCGAACCATGGATTGCGGATCGGCCAAGCGCGGTTGCGGGGGCTCGGATGCGGTAGCGGCAACACGCCGTTGGCCAGGTGCGTGCGCCACGCCAGCATGGTGTCGGTAAGCGTGCGGCCGCGCCGGGCGCCGAGCAAGCCGGCCTGTGCGTACTGGCCAATTGCAAGAGTCAGGCGCACCTGGCTCAGTAACGGCAGCAGTCGCGGATGCCAGGTCGGTGCGCATTCCGGTCGCGGCGGCAGGTCGCCGCCCCGAGCGCTGCCGGGAAAGCAGAAACCCATTCCCACGATCGCAACGCGTCGCGCGTCGTAGAACAGGGCGCGATCCACACCCAGCCAAGCGCGCAGGCGATCGCCGCTGACATCATCGAACGGGATGCCGCTCATGTGCACTTTGCGCCCGGGTGCCTGGCCAACGATCAGCAGGCGCGACGAAGCTGATGCCTGCAGTACAGGTCGGGGACCGAGCGGGAGGTGCGCTTCGCATAGCCGGCAGGCCCGGATGTCCCTGAGCAAAGGGTCAAGCCGATCCGTGCGCTTCACGGCAACAGCTTGCCCGGGTTGAGGATGCCATCCGGGTCGAATGCCTGCTTGATGTTGCGCATCAGATCCAGCGTGCTGGGCGCGAGTGCCAGCGGCATGAACTGGCGCTTGACCATGCCGATGCCGTGCTCGCCCGACAGCGTGCCTTCGAGCCGAATCACCAGCGAGAACACGTCGGCCAGGCAGGTATGGGCACGCTCGCGTTCGGCATCGTCGCGCGGCAGCAGGTTCACGTGCAGGTTGCCGTTGCCGGCGTGGCCGAACGTGACGATCAATACATCGTGTTTTGCGGAGAGCTGCTTGATACCGTCGACCAGCGCGGGCAGGTGGCTGACCGGCACCACCACATCCTCATTGATCTTGTTCGGCGAGATCGTGCGCTGCGCCGGCGAGAGCGCTTTGCGTGCGGCCCACAACGTGCGGGTTTCCTCGGCGGTTTCGGCAATGCGCAGTTCTTCCAGTCCGTCGCCGCGAGCGGCGCGTGACACCGCTTCAACGGCGGAAGGCAGCGTCTCCGGTTCACCATCGACTTCGATCATCAGCAGCGCGCCGGCCAGCGGCACACTGTCGCCGCCGTGGTCGTGCGCCAGTTTCAACGCCACGTCGTCGATGAACTCTAGTGCGCAAGGAGTGACTGGCTGCGCCATGATCCGCGCGACAGCTCGTGCGGCTGCGCCGACGTCGCGGTAGGTCGCGCGCAGCGTGCGCACCGCCGATGGTTTCGGGGTGAGTTTCAGGGTCGCTTCGGTGATCAAGGCCAGCGTGCCTTCGGAGCCGATCAGTAGCCGGGTCAGGTCATAGCCGGTGGCGCCCTTGCTGGTGTAAGTGCCACAACGGAATCCCTCACCGTTGCCGCTGACCGCTCGCAGACCCAGCGTGTTCTCGCGCGGACTGCCGTATTTCACGGTACGAGGACCTGCCGAGTTGCACGCCAGATTGCCGCCGATGCTGCACCAGGGCGCCGATGTGGGATCGGGCGGCCAGAAGAAACCATGCGGCAGCAGCGCCTGTTGCAGATCCCCGTTCAATACCCCGGGTTCGACGACAGCGAGACGGTTGTCCGGGTCGATCCGGAGAATCCGGTTCATCCGCTCGAAGCTCACCACCACGCCGCCGTTAACCGGCACCGTGGCGCCCGTAGTGTTGCTGCCGCGACCACGCGCAATCACCGGCACCTTGTGCGCGCGGCAGGCCCGCACCAGCGCCTCGGCCTGCGCGTGTTCGGTGGGAAATACCACCGCGTCAGGCAGTGCGTGCAGGCGCGAGTTGTCGTAGGCGTAGGATATTCGCTCGGCTTCGCCCATGGCGAGTGCATCGGCGGAGAAAATTTCGCGCAGGCTGGCGAGTAGTTCGGCGGGCAATGACATCGCTAAAGCCTATCCCAATGCGGCAGCATGAGTGGCAAAGAGCGCTTCAATTCGCTTCGAATGCGCCGCGCAACCATTGCTGACGGATGGCATCGGCGGGGCCGTCGTAGCTCACGACATCAAAACGGCAGGCGCGTCGTGCATGCTGGGGATGCGCGAGCAGCCAGTGCTGCGCGGCCTGAATCAGCTTGGCTTGCTTGCTGACGGTGACCGAGGCCGCTGCATCGCCGTGACTGGCACTCTTGCGATAGCGCACCTCGACGAACACCACCGTGTCGCCGTCGCGCATCACCAGGTCGAGTTCGCCTTGGCGGGTGGTGTAGTTGCGTGCGAGCAGGCGCAGTCCAGCGCGTTCGAGTTCAGCGCAGGCGCGCTGTTCGAACGCATCGCCGGCAGCACGCATCAGCCTGACGTGGGCTGAAAGCCGCCGCTCGATGACGAGCTGGCCGGCGCGGGTGAGGTGGTATCCGGCGGTGTACTGGAGGGGACGTCATCCGTCTGCAGGCTGCCACCCAGTGGCCGCGCGAGCCCCTCCTGGAACTTGGCCCAGATCAGCACACGGCGCACGCGACCGAACTCGTCCGCGGTGAGCTGCCCGCTGGCTCCGGGCAGATAGCTGCCTGGATGGGCGCGCAGCCAGTCGAGGTACGGCACCAGGTTCCATGCATCCATGCCAAAGGCGAACAGCCGCGCGGCGCTGCCCTGCGCGCCCGGCAACTGGGCGGCGATATCGGCATGGCTGGGCAGGCCCGGCTGGGCGTCGAATAGCCACGGCGCATCGCAGAACTCCACGCCTTCCAGGTCGCGATTGGCGGTGGCGTCGTCGATGCCGTCATAGACATGCGACGTGGCAAACACCGGCAGGTGGATGTTGGCGACCAGTAGCTGTGGCAGCAGCATGCGTGCCTGGTTCGGCCGCATGCTGATGAAGATCCCGGTATCGCTGGCGGCGTCTGCGCCGGTGCTGGCATCGCCGGGGCTCAGGCCGCTGGGCGCGGTGTTGAAGGTCGTCAGGGTGGTCATGCCTTCCAGCTGGCCGCCGCGTGCGGCCAGTTCGGCCTTGAATGCGCTGGCTGCGCGCTGGGCGAAATCGTCGTTGGAGACCAGCACATAGGCCTTGCGCAGACCGCGTTCGACCATGTGGTCGGCGGCCTGGGCACCTTCGGTTTCCGGCAACAGGCCGAATTCGCTGATATTGCTGGCTGGCAATTGCTTGTCGTCGGGATGATTCAGCGCCAATAGGGGCACCGGCAGGCTGGTCTGACTGAATACGGCGGCAACTTCGCCACGAGTGAGCGGACCGACAATCAATTGCGCACCGTCGCCGACAGCCTGTTGATAGGCTTTGACGGCGCCGTCGGCAGTACCGCGGCTGTCGTATACGCGCACGACCGGGCGCGGCGCATGGTTGTGCCCCGCATCGATATAGGCGGCAAAAAAACCTTCGCGTATCGACTCGCTCGCCGCACCGAAATTGCCGTCACTGGGCAACAGCAGCGCAATCTTCTGGGGCACCTTGTAGCCTTCGCGAACGTTCGCGTTGGCACCGGGAAGTAGTGTCCCGACCGGTTGCTGCAGCTCTGGCTGGGGTTGCGCCACGGCCACGCCGAGTCGGGTTAGCGCCTCGTTGACCCACGACAGCATGTGGTCGCCCGGCTTCATTGCCGCAGCACGCTGTTTGAGCGGTTCGGCACCGAGCTTGACCAGCAGGCTGAGTGCCTGCTGGCGGTTCTGCGCCTGATCCAGACCGCTCAGCTGGGTGTCCATCTGTACCCGGGCGGTCGCGGCGCCCCAGTTGTCACCGCTTGCGGCCATTGCTCGGGCGCGCAGCTCCAGCAGGCGCAGTCGCAGTGCGGGCGGCACGGTGACATTGGGCTGGGTAGTGAGCTGCAGCGCGGTGCTGGCGTCGTGCTGGCTAAGTGCCAGTTCGGCACGCAGCAGGTCAAACAGCAAAGGGTCGTCGTCGGTCAATCGTTGCCGCTTGATATGCGCAAGGGTCGGTGCGGCGAGCTGGATCTGATCCTCCTGCCGCCACGCTTCGGCGGCCAGCACGCGGTAGTGATCGCTACGGCCTGTGGATTGATCGGCCAGCGCGACATACGCCTGTGCTGCCTGGTCGAATTGACCTTGCTGCGCCAGAGTGGCGGCGCTCTGCGCGGCGGCGATTTCGGCCGGCGATGGCTGCACGTTGCCCAGCATGCAACCGGTCAACGAAAGCAAAAACAGCAGTCCGATCGCGGCAACGCGCGAGAGGCGCAAGAAGCGCATGAGAACTCCGTTGATCGTCATGGTCGGCAATGCGCGATCATAGCCGATCGTATTCGCGGCGCAGGAGTTTCCCGATGTCATCAGTTCAGCCAGGCTGCCTATGGGTAGTAGCCACTCCGATCGGCCATCGAGAGGACTTGTCCGCCCGCGCCATTGAGACCTTGCGCACGGTCGCCGTGATTGCTGCCGAAGACACCCGGCACAGTCGCCCGCTGCTGGTGCACCACGGCATCGACACGCCCTTGATCGCGTTGCACGAACACAACGAACGCGATGCGGTGGATGCTATCGTGCGGCGGCTGGCGTCGGGCGACTCGGTGGCGCTGATTTCTGACGCGGGTACGCCGCTGATCAGCGACCCGGGCTTCCGGCTGGTGCGCGCCGCGCGCGCGGCCGGCATCCGCTGCATTCCGGTACCGGGGGCCTGCGCCGCGATTGCGGCGTTGTCGGTCGCGGGTCTGCCCAGCGACCGATTTGTCTTCGAGGGTTTTCTGCCGCCCAAGGCCGCTGCTCGCCGCAGCCGTCTGCAGGAGCTGGCCGGCGACGCGCGTACCGTGATCTTCTACGAGTCGTCGCATCGTGTGGCCGAGAGCCTGGCCGATATGCGCGATGTCTTCGGTGCAACGCGGGAAGCCGTGCTAGCGCGTGAGCTGACCAAGATGTTCGAGACAGTGCTTGGCGAGCCGCTGGCCGAACTTGCGGCGCGGGTCGTAGCCGATCCTGATCAGCAGCGCGGCGAGTGCGTGATCCTGGTGGCCGGTCGCGGCGAGGAGGCCGATGCGAAGCTTGCCGAAGGTCAGCGCATCTTCGCGATTTTGCGCGACGAGCTGCCGCCCGCCAAGGCAGCCAAATTGGCAGCGGCAATCAGTGGCGCGCCGCGCAAGCTGTTGTACGAAGGGTAGGGCGCACCTCGTGCAAGGTCGCATCGCCGACAATCCCGTAGGTTGGGGTGAGCGCCAGCGAACCCCAACGCCGTCGCTGCGGAAATGTGGGGATTCGCTGGCGCTCACCCCAACCTGCGTGTGCTGTCGACAAGTGCGGTGCTGTCGTTGGTAGCGAAGCTAAAGAGCCACCCCACCCCACCCCTCCCCTGCAAGCAGGGGAGGGGGCGCATAACTTGAGCGTGAGGCGGGTAGCCTGCTTTGCTCCTCCCCCTGCTTGCAGGGGGAGGTTGGGAGGGGGGGAAGCTTTTGATCTTCCGGCGAAGTGTCTGGCCCCTGCGGTGGTGCATTCTCGACATGCCTGAAGCGCTGGCATGCAAACATCACCCGCGAAAAACATCGCGCCCAAGCTGCGCTCCCACTAGACTGGGCGGTGGAGTCGGCCGGACAGTCGCGTCGCACGCAAGTGCATCGAGGAAAGTCCGGGCTCCATAGGGCAGAGTGCCAGGTAACTCCTGGGCAGCGTGAGCTGACGGCCAGTGCAACAGAGAGCAGACCGCCGAACGGCATCTACGGATGTGCGTGGTAAGGGTGAAAGGGTGCGGTAAGAGCGCACCGCACGCGGGGCTAACGTCGCGTGGCACGGTAAACCCCACTCGGAGCAAGACCAAATAGGGGAACGATAACGCGGCCCGCGTTGTTCCCGGGTAGGTTGCTGGAGCCAGACGGCGACGTCTGGCCGAGAGGAATGACTGTCGCGTCGCAAGACGTACAGAACCCGGCTTACAGGCCGACTCCACCTCTTTTTAGTTCTTTCCATCCTCGGCGCGACGATCGTCGCGCCGAGGATGGAAAGCATGAGCGCCGGGGATGAACGCCGATTCATCGCCAACGCACTCACCACGCCGGATTTGCCGCTATCTGACGCTTTGCGTGCACAGATGCGCAATGAAAAAATCCCTTGCTTTCAAACACCTTGCGAAGGTTCGTGAGAAAGCGCTGGAAATACAGTCACAACTTCGCCTTTCTCCTTGATTCACAAGCGAATTTCCCTTGACAGTCTCACTAGGCGAGACTATCGTGGGTTCCGGTGTGAAATTGTGGGTTTTAGTGGAGTTTGCGACCGTGTTCCAAGGCGAAACCGCCATCACTGTAGACGACAAGGGCCGAGTGGCCATCCCGACCGCGTATCGCGAATCGGTGATGGGCGAGTGCGCCAATCGTCTGGTGATTACCTACAACCCGTTCGAGACGGGTTGTCTGTGGCTGTTTCCGCAAGCGGAATGGGAGCGGGTGCGCGATGAAGTGAATGCGTTGCCCAGCGTCAAGGCAGTGCACCGCACCCTGCAGATGAAGCTGGTGGGCGCGGCCGCGATGGTCGAGCCCGATAGCGCCGTGCGCATCCTGCTGCCGGCGAGTCAGCGGTCTGCCGCGGGTATCGAAAAAAAGGCCGTGCTGCTGGGCATGGGGAACAAGTTCGAGCTCTGGAGCGAGCAAGCGCATCTGGCGAAGATCCGCCAGACCATCGGTGAAGACGAAATCAGTGACGACATGGCGGATCTGCGTCTGTAAGACGCGTGCGCTGGGGTTGGGAGTGCGGCATGACGGAGCAACAGTTGCAGCACATCCCGGTGATGCTGGGTGAAGCAGTGGAGGGTCTCGCCGTGCAGGCAGGCGGGCGTTATCTCGATGGTACGTTCGGTCGCGGTGGACATGCCCGCGCCGTACTGTCGCGCCTCGGTCCAGACGGTCGTTTGTTGTTGATGGATCGCGATCCGACGGCGATTGCCGCCGCGCGGGCCGAGTTCGCCGCTGATCCACGGGTGCTGATCCGGCATGCCAATTTTTCCACCCTCGCCGAGTGGGACCAGACCGAAGCCGGGCTGGACGGCGTGCTGCTCGATCTGGGCGTGTCCTCGCCGCAGCTGGACGATGCCGCGCGCGGCTTCAGCTTCATGGCAGATGCACCGCTGGACATGCGCATGGACACCAGCCAGGGCGAGAGTGCAGCCGATTTCCTGGCGCGTGCCGACGAACGTGAAATCACCGATGTGCTTTGGAACTATGGCGAGGAGCGTCACAGCCGACGCATTGCCCGCGCGATCGTCACCGATCGCGACGCCACGCCGTTCACCCGCACTGGCCAGCTCGCCTCATTGATCGAGCGCATCGTCGGTCGCCGTGAACCGGGCAAGCATCCGGCCACGCGCAGTTTTCAGGCGCTGCGGATTCGCGTGAACGGCGAGCTGGATGCATTGCAGGACGGAATGAACGCCGCGCTGGATCGACTCAAGGTCGGTGGCCGGCTGTCGGTGATCAGCTTCCACTCGCTGGAAGATCGTGCGGTGAAACTGTTCATTCGTGGCCACTCCGGCCGCGTGCAGAACAGTCGGCGCGGGCCGCCGGTGTTGGCTGCGCCGGCACGGTTGGCCGCCGTCGGCAAGGCACAGTTTCCATCCGCCGCCGAGACCGCCGCGAATCCGCGTTCGCGCTCAGCCGTGTTGCGCGTGGCGGAGAAACTTGGATGAAGGTCATCGGCGCCATCTTCATGCTGATGCTACTGGCTGCGGTACTGGCCAGTGCGCTCGGTGTGGTGTGGACGCGCCACGAAAGCCGCGTGCTGTTTGTCAGCCTGACGGCCCTGCAAAACCAGCGCGACGATTTGAATATCGAATACGGCAAACTCGAGCTGGAGCAGGCGACATATGCCGAGCCACGCCGCATCGACGACGAAGCGCGGCAGCGGCTCAGCATGCTCGAACCGCGCCCGCAAGACATCCGGTTGCTACGTCAATGAGCTGGCGCGAGCACATCCATTCGCACGCCCCCCAGGGCCGTCGTCACGGCGGCGGCCCCAGCGCACGCAAGCGCATGGTGGTGGTGGTGAGTTTGCTGGGGCTGGCTTCGCTCGGCCTGATGGCGCGTGCGTTCGATCTGCAAATTGTGCGTAAGCAGTTCTACCAGCAGCAGGGCGACGAGCGTTTTCTGCGCCAGATGCCTATTCCCGTGTCACGCGGCACTATTTTCGATCGCAATGGCGAGCCGTTGGCGGTATCGACGCCCGTGATGTCGATCTGGGCCAATCCGTCGGAGGTGTTGGAGAATGCCGATCGCATCCCGCAGCTGGCCAAGGCGCTGGGCGTGGATGCGGCCGAACTCGAGACCCGGCTGGAGCAGCGCTCCAATCGTGAGTTTGTCTATCTGCGTCGTCAGATGCGGCCAGAGGCGGCGCAAGCGGTGCTGGATCTGGGTATTCCAGGCATCGATGGGCAGCGCGAATTCAAGCGCTATTACCCATCCGGCGAAGTGACTGCGCACGTGCTTGGTTTCACCAATATCGACGATCACGGCCAGGAAGGGCTGGAACTGGCGTACGACGACTGGTTGTCCGGCAAGCCCGGCTCCAAGCAGGTCATCCGTGATGGCAAGGGGCACGTGGTCGAGGATGTCGAGCAGATCCGTGCGCCGCAGCCCGGTCGCGATATCACGCTGAGCATCGATCGCCGCGTCCAGTTTCTGGCCTATAGCGAACTCAAGGCCGCGATCGACAAGTCGCAAGCCGATTCCGGCTCGATGGTGATCCTCGACGTGCAGACCGGCGAAGTGCTGGCGATGGTCAACCTGCCGACCTACAACCCGAACGCGGTGGAAAACACCCCGGCCGCGGATCGCCGTAATCGGTCGATGACCGACGTGCTCGAACCTGGCTCGACCATCAAGCCGATCCTGATGGCCGCGGCACTGTCCAGCGGCAAGTTCACCCCGACCAGTCCGTTGATCAATACCACCGGTGGACACTGGTACTACCTGGGTCACGACATCCATGACACGCACGACTGGGGCGTCCTGACACCGACCGGCGTGATCATGAAGTCCAGCAACGTGGGTGCCGCGCACATCGCGTCGGACCTCGATACCACCTTGATGTACGACACCTACCGCGCGTTCGGTTTCGGCTCCAGCACCAACAGCGGCTTTCCCGGTGAAGCCTCCGGCCTGCTCAGGCCGGGAAGCCGCTGGGGTCTGCGTGACAAAGCCATTCTTGGCTACGGCTATGGCCTGAACGTGACCGTGCTGCAGCTGGCCAATGCCTACAACACGATCGCCGACGGTGGCGTCATGCATCCGCCGACGTTCGTCAAGGGCGCGGACAACGATCCGAAAATCATCATTGCGCCGCAGATCGCCGCAGAGCTGGTCGGCATGCTGGAGACCACCACGCAGCCCGGTGGCACGGCCGCACCTTATGCATGGATCGCGAACTATATCGTCGCCGGCAAGACCGGCACGGCACACAAAGCCGCTGCCGGTGGCTATTCGAAGGACAACTACGGCGCCGCTTTTGCGGGCCTGGTGCCGGCGACGAATCCGCGGCTGGCCGCGGCGGTGGTGATCGACAACCCCCGGAAAGGCAGCTACTACGGCGGTCTGGTCTCCGGCCCGGTGTTTGCCCGGGTGATGGCTGGCGCGCTGCGCTTGCTCGATATACCGCCGGACAATATTGGCCGCTGGTATGCCGGTGGCCCGCTGCAGGGCCAGAACGGGCTGATCGGCAACCAGGCACCGGCAGCGCCGAATATCGAAGAAGCGCCGGCCGACGAGGCGACGCCATGAGCATTGGCCACCTCGACCAGCTGCTACTGGGTATCGCCGATACGCAAGTCGCGCAAACCGCAGGTGCCAGTCGTATCGTCGTGTCCGGGCTGACGCTCGATTCGCGTCGAGTGCGTCGTGGCGACGCATTTTTCGCGTTGCGCGGTCTGCATGGTCACGGTATCGAATTTGCCGCCAGCGCAGTGCAGCGCGGCGCACAAGTCGTACTGGCCGAAGCGCCAGCCGTCGATACGGAGCCGCTGAGTGTGCCGTTGTTGTGGATCGACGACCTGCACTCCCAGGTCGGCGAAATCGCCGCGCGCTTTTACGATCGTCCCGCTGAAGCGATGCGGGTGATTGGCATCACCGGTACCAACGGCAAGACGTCCTGCGTGCAATTGCTGGCGCAGGCGCTGACATTTCTTGGTCATCGCGCGGCCACTATCGGCACTCTCGGTGCAGGTCTGCACGGGAAGTTGCGCGAAGGCGAGCGCACCACCCCCGATGCGATCAGTGTGCAGGGATTGTTGGCGGATTTTCGCGATGCCGATGTCAGTCACGTGGCGATGGAGGTGTCCTCGCACGCGCTCGAGCAGGACCGTGTGGCTGCGGTAGATTTCGAGTTGGCGGCTTTCACCAATCTCACCCGCGACCATCTGGACTATCACGGCAGCATGGAAGCCTATGGTGCGGCCAAGGCCAAGCTGTTCGCATGGCCGGGCCTGCAGGCCGCGGTGATCAATATCGACGATGCGTTCGGTCATGAGCTTGCAGCGCAATTGCCTGCTGACGTGAAGTCCTTCCGGCTCAGCATGGCGGATAACGCCGACGCGGAGATTGCTGCCAGCAACATCGTGACGTCGGGCGAAGGTCTGGCCTTCCAGCTGCGCACGCCGTGGGGCAGGCATGCGCTGAACAGCCTTCTGCTCGGCCGCTTCAATGTTGCGAACCTGCTTACCGTGGTGGCTTGCCTCGGTGCGCTGGGTGAATCGTTTGAGCGCATCGTGGCCGCGGTCGAAACCCTGCAGCCAGTCAATGGCCGCATGAGCCGTTTGGGCGGTCAGCACGCCTTGCCGCTGGTCGTGGTCGACTATGCGCATACGCCGGATGCACTGGAACAAACCCTGACGGCGCTGCGCGCGCATTGCGCGGGTCGACTGATCTGCGTGTTCGGTTGCGGCGGCGAGCGCGACGCAGGCAAGCGCCCCGTGATGGGCGAGATTGCCGCGCGGATGGCGGATATCGCGATCGTCACAGACGACAACCCGCGTGGCGAAGATGGCGACGCGATCGTGGCGCAGATTGTCGCCGGCATGAGTTCGGCGCGATCGATGGCGGTCCAGCGTGATCGCGCGATGGCGATCGGCCACGCATTGAAACTCGCGCGGTCCGGCGACGTGGTGCTGATCGCCGGCAAGGGCCATGAGACCTATCAGGAAAGTGCTGCCGGCAAACGCCCATTCGACGATCTGGCGGTTGCGCATGCGGCGCTGGAACGGATGACCTGGGAGCCGCGCGCATGATGCGGTTGAGCGCCATTGCCATGTGGACACACGGTCGGCTGCTGCATGCCGATATCGCCGGTGCCGACGTCGAGGTAACCGGCGTCGCCATCGATACGCGCAAGCTCCAGCCCGGTGACCTGTTCGTCGCATTCAAGGGCGAGCACGTGGACGGCCACGAGTATCTCGCCCAGGCGGCGGCACGTGGCGCTTCGGCAGCGCTGGTCGCGCACAAGGTCGACAGCGAGCTGCCGCAGGTGCTGGTGGACGACGTTGAGTTGGCGCTGGGCGACCTGGCCAGCGCCGTGCGCGCGCAGCGCAACGCGCGGGTGATCGGCATCACCGGCTCCAACGGCAAGACCACGGTCAAAATGCTGACGGCGTCCATCCTCTCGCTGCATGGCCGCACCCACGTCAACAGCGGCAGCTACAACAACGAGATCGGCCTGCCGCTGACCTTGCTGTCGATGCCTGCGGACGCCGAATATGCAGTGCTGGAAATGGGCGCTGGCAAGCCCGGCGACATCAGCTATCTCGCTGCCATCGCACGGCCAGATATCGGCCTCGTGAATATCATCGCGCCGGCGCATCTTGAGCGGATGGGCAGCGTGGAAGGCGTCGCCGAAACCAAGGGTGCGCTCTATCAGGCGTTGCCTGCTGACGGCGTGGCGATCATCAACGCGGACGATGCGTTCGCGCGCTTCTTCGACGGGCTGGCCGGTACGCGCCGGGTACTCAGCTTCGGCCTGGAGCACAAGGCCGACGTGGGCGCCGACATCGTCGAGCAGCGCGTGGATGGGTCGCGTTTCGTGCTGAGCACACCGGTCGGCGACGCCGAGGTGGCGCTGCCATTGCCAGGGCGACACAACGTGGCCAATGCGCTGGCGGCGACGGCGATAGCGCTGGCATTGGATGTGCCGTTGACGACGATCGTCGCGGGACTGGAACGGGCGAGTGCGGTCGAGGGCCGGCTCAAGCGCGAGACGATGGCTGGCGGCTGGACGCTGATCGACGACAGTTACAACGCGAATCCCAGTTCGATGGCGGCTGCGATCGACACGCTGGCGCTGGCATCCGGCGAGCGCTGGCTGGTGCTGGGCGACATGGCGGAACTGGGCGCGGAGGCGCGCGCGCTGCATGCGAACGTCGGCACGCATGCACATCAGCGCGGCATCGAGCATCTGCTCGCGGTCGGTCCATTGAGCGCCGCCGCGGTCGAGGCGTTCGGCGCGCAGGGTGAACATTTCGAGGACAAGGCTGCATTGATCGTTGCCTTGCAATCGCGCTTGCACAGCGGCGCGACATGTCTGATCAAGGGCTCGCATTCAGCGGGCATGGAACAAGTGGTTGCCGCATTGAAACAAGTCACAGTGAAACCGAGCGAATCGAACCAGGCCGCATCGAAGCACCGCAAGCAAGGGGAGGGCACCTCCAATGCTGGTTGAGCTCGCTGACTGGATGGCACAGCATTTCACCGCGCTGCATCTGTTTCAGTACATCACTTTCCGCACGATCATGGCGGCGCTCACGGCGTTGGCCGTGTCGTTGCTGCTGGGCCCGGCATTGATCCGCAAGCTGAGCGCGCTCAAGGCCGGTCAGGTGGTGCGCAGTGATGGCCCGCAGACGCACCTGGTCAAGGCTGGTACGCCGACCATGGGCGGCGTGATGATCCTGCTCTCGGTCACCGTCGCCACCTTGCTGTGGGCCGATCTGCAAAACCGCTACGTGTGGGTGGTGCTGGCGGTAATGCTGGCGTTTGGTGCGATCGGTTTCTACGACGACTACCGCAAGCTGGTGCTGAAGGACAGCCGTGGTCTGGCCAGTCGCTGGAAGTATTTCTGGCAATCCGTGTTCGGTCTTGGCGCAGCGGTGTTCTTGTATTACAGCGCCCCGCATGCGCTGGGCAACTTGCCGGTAGCCGAAACGGCGCTGTACGTGCCGCTGTTCAAGCACGTCGTGTTGCCGATGGGTCTGTTCTTCGTGGTCGTGACGTATTTCATGATCGTCGGCTTCTCCAACGCGGTGAACCTCACCGACGGTCTGGACGGCCTGGCGATCATGCCGACCGTGCTGGTTTCCGGGGCGCTTGGCATGTTCGCGTATCTGGCCGGCAACAAGGTGTTTTCCGAATACCTCGGCATTCCATCGATCCCTGGTGCCGGTGAGCTGGCGATCTTCTGCGGTGCACTGGCTGGCTCGGGGCTCGGCTTCCTGTGGTTCAACACCTATCCAGCACAAGTGTTCATGGGTGACGTCGGCGCGCTGGCGATGGGCGCGGCACTGGGTTGCGTCGCGGTGATCGTGCGCCAGGAAATCGTGCTGCTGGTGATGGGCGGCGTGTTCGTGATGGAAACCGTTTCGGTGATGTTGCAAGTGGCCAGCTTCAAGCTCACCGGCAAACGCATCTTCCGCATGGCGCCGATTCACCACCATTTCGAATTGAAGGGCTGGCCGGAGCCGCGGGTGATCGTGCGCTTCTGGATCATCAGCGTCGTGCTGGTGCTGGTCGGTCTTGCCACGTTGAAGGTGCGCTGATGTTCGGCTTCGACAGCAACCAGGCAACACGTCGACAGGGCCCGCGCGGCAGCTTCGACCTGCCGTTGCTGGTCGCGCTGATCGGTCTGGCCAGTGTGGGCGTGGTGATGGTCGCCTCAAGTTCGATCGCGGTGGCCGACAGCGAACACAAGGGCGCGTTCTACTTCCTGATTCACCATCTGATTTTCCTTAGCCTCGGTATCGCTGCGACCGGCATGGCGATGCGCACCGAACTGAAGCTGTTCGAGAAGTACGCGTTCCATCTGATGTTGCTGGCCTTTGCGATGCTGCTGGCGGTGTTCGTGCCGCATTTCGGCATGCGGATCAACGGCGCGCGACGCTGGCTGAATCTGCTGGTAACCACGTTCCAGCCAGTGGAAGCAGTCAAGTTGATCCTGGTCGCGTACCTCGCCAGCTATCTGGTGCGCCATCGCGAGAGCGTGGAAACGCGCTTCCTCGGCTTGATCAAGCCGATCATGGTCGCCGGCGTCATCGTGCTGATGTTGCTGGCACAACCGGATTTCGGCTCGGCCACGCTGGTGATCGCAGTGACCATCGCGATGGTCTGGCTCGGCGGTGCGCGACCGATCTTCCTGTTCATCATGGGTTTGCCGCTGATGCCGCTGCTGTACATCGCGGCGACCGGCGAAAGCTACCGCATGAAGCGATTGACGACTTTCCTGCATCCGTGGGATCACCCATTCGATGACGGCTTCCAGTTGACCCAGTCGTTGATGGCGATCGGCCGCGGTGAGTGGACCGGCGTGGGTCTGGGTTCGAGCGTGTTGAAGCTGTCCTATCTGCCGGAGGCGCATACCGACTTCATCTTCGCGGTGATCGGTGAGGAACTCGGGCTGGCCGGCGTGGTGCTAGTGATGGGGTTGTTTGCGCTGGCGGTAGGTCGCGGTCTGTATCTGGGTCTGAAAGGTGTGGAGATTGGCCAGCGTTTCGCCGGCTACGTGGCGTTCGGTATCTCGCTGATGCTGGCGATGCAGGCGATCGTTTCGGTCGGCGTGAACCTGGGTGCGTTGCCGACCAAGGGGCTGACCCTGCCGCTGATTAGCTATGGCGGTTCGTCGATGGTGCTGACCTGCGCCATGGCCGGCGTGCTGCTGCGCGCCACGTTCGAGATCAATCGCGCGCTCGATGCGCGTGAAGTGACCAAGCGTATGCCGGCGGCAGTGACGGCGGTTGATTCGAGCGCTGCGGTCAAGCCGCGCGAGGCGGTGGCCGCATGACCGCCTCGGCACCCGTGCTGATCATGGCCGGCGGCACCGGCGGCCATATCTTCCCCGGCCTGGCAGTGGCCGAGTGTCTGCTTGCGCAAGGCGTGCCCGTGGTCTGGCTGGGCGCGGTGGGTGGTATGGAAACCCGCGTGGTGCCGGCGCACCAGCTCGAACTGCACACTGTTGCGGTGGGCGGCCTGCGTGGCAAAGGTTTGAAGACGCGCTTGCTGGCGCCGCTGATGCTGGTTCGCGCCTTGTGTGCATCGCTGCTGGTATTGCGCAAGATCAGGCCACGCAGTGTGCTGTCGATGGGCGGCTATGTAGCCGGCCCCGGTGGTCTTGCCGCATGGTTGCTGCGGCGGCCGTTGCTGGTGCACGAGCAGAATCGTGTAGCTGGTTTTACCAACCGCAAGCTGGCGCGTATCGCCAAACGCGTGCTGGCTGGCTTTGCCGATGCGCTGCCGCAGGCCGAATGGGTCGGCAATCCGGTGCGCGCGGCGATTGCGGCGCTGCCGGCACCCACGCAGCGCATGGCGGGTCGCAGCGGCAAGCCGCGTCTATTGGTACTTGGCGGGAGTCTTGGGGCCCGTGCACTGAATGAGGCATTGCCGCAGGCACTGTCGCAGCTGACGCCGGCAGAGCGTCCCGAGGTGCTTCATCAATCGGGTGTGCGTGGTCTCGACGAGGCGCGTGAGGCTTATGCAAAAGCCGGTGTCGAGGCGCGCGTGGTGCCCTTCATCGAAGACATGGCCGACAGCTACGGTTGGGCTGATCTGACCGTATGCCGTGCCGGTGCGCTGACTCTGGCCGAACTTACCGCGGCGGGACTCGGTGCGTTGCTGGTGCCGTTTCCCCATGCGGTGGACGACCACCAGACGCGCAACGCCGAAGTACTGGTGGCCGCTGGCGCCGCCGAGTTGATTCAGGAGCGAGATCTGGACGTACAGCAATTGGCGCAGCGACTGACATCGCTGTTGCAGGATCGCCCGCGGTTGATCGCAATGGCCGTGGCAGCGCGCACCCTGGCCAAGCCGGATGCGGCGCAAGTCATCGCGCGTGCCTGCATGGAGGTAGCCGCATGACTCCGCGTCGCCTGCATGCACATGAAGATCTCATGAGCACGTTCCGCCGGGTGCACTTCATCGGTATCGGTGGTGTTGGCATGAGCGGCATCGCCGAAGTGCTGCATAACCTCGGTTATGCGGTTTCCGGTTCCGACCGCTCGAATTCGCCGACCGCGCAGCGGCTGCAGCAGCTGGGCATTACGGTGCATGTAGGACACGCGGCCGAGCACGTGGGCGATGCCGACGTGGTGGTCACGTCGAGCGCGATCAAGCAGGACAATCCGGAGCTGGTCTATGCGCGTACAGCACGCATCCCGGTGATACCGCGGGCGGAAATGCTTGGCGAGCTGATGCGCTTCCGCCGCGGCGTCGCTATCGCCGGCACGCACGGCAAGACCACCACCACCAGCCTCACCGCCAGCGTGCTGGCGGAGGCCGGCTATGACCCGACGTTTGTGATCGGTGGTCAGCTGAATGCGGCCGGTGCCAATGCGCGGTTGGGCACGGGTCAATACCTGGTGGCCGAAGCTGACGAGTCGGACGGTTCATTCCTGTTGCTGTCGCCAGTGATTGCTGCGGTCACCAACATCGATGTCGATCATCTTGAAAATTACGGCGGCGACTTCGCGCTGGTGAAGAAGGCGTTTGCCGACTTCCTGCATCGGCTGCCGTTCTATGGCCTGGCTGTGCTGTGCGTGGACGATCCGGAAGTCGCCGAGCTGGCGAAGTCCACCACGCGTCGCGTCATGACGTATGGCATCGACACGCTGGACGCGGACGTGCGCGCGGTGGATCTGACCCAGCACGGCTTTGAAATGCATTTCAATTTGCTGTTGCCGGGGCGCAGCGAAGCGCTGCCGGTGAAGCTCAATCTGCCGGGGCGGCACAATGTGTTGAACGCGCTCGCTGCCGCGGCGATCGGCTGGCAGCTTGGTGTCGAAGCCGAGGCGATGGCGCATGCGCTGGAGCACTTCCAGGGCGTGGGTCGGCGCTTCCATCGACGCGGCGACATCGCGCTCGATCATGGCAGCGCGTTGCTGATCGACGACTACGGCCATCATCCACGCGAGCTCGCCGCGGTATTCGCCGCCGCCCGCGGTGGCTGGCCGGATCGCCGACTGGTGGTGGGCTTCCAGCCGCATCGCTACAGCCGCACCCGCGATCTGCTGGACGACTTCGCGAACGTGCTGGCCGAGGCCGACGTGCTGGTGCTGACCGACGTTTATCCCGCCGGGGAGGCGCCGATCGCCGGCGCCGATGGCCGCGCGCTGGCGCGGGCCGTGCGTGCGCGCGGCAAGGTCGACCCGGTGTTGATCGAGCATCCGCGTGAATTGAAAGACACCCTGCCGGCCCTGTTGCACGACGGCGATCTGCTGCTGCTGCTGGGCGCCGGCGACATCGGTACGGCGGCGGTCGAGTTGGCGCAAGCCGGCCATCTGAGGACAGGCAAGTGAACAGCACGAGCATCAACAAGATCAGCGATCCCGCGCAGTTTGGCCGCGTCGCCGTGGTGATGGGTGGCAGCTCGGCTGAGCGTGAGGTATCGCTCGATTCCGGCCGCAACGTGCTCGCGGCGCTGCAGGCGCGCGGCATCGACGCGCATGCGATTGATGGCATTCCAGCACTGCTGGATGCACTGCGTGCGGGCCATTTCGCCCGCGTGTTCAACATCCTGCATGGCCAGCACGGCGGTGGTGAGGATGGCGTGCTGCAGGGCGCGCTGGAATCGCTCAACGTGCCGTATACGGGTTCCGGCGTGCTTGGTTCGGCGCTGTCGATGGACAAGACGCGCTCCAAACTTGTGTGGCAGTCGCTGGGCTTGCCGACGCCGAAATTCGTGGCGTTGCCGCGCGGCGCCGATGTGCACGCGGCGGCACGCCAGATCGGTTTTCCGTTGATCGTAAAGCCGGCCAGCGAAGGCTCCAGCGTCGGTGTGACCCGGGTGTTTGCCGAAGGTGACCTGGATGAGGCAGTCAAGTTGGCCGCGAAGTATCCGGGCGACCTGCTGATGGAGACCCTGATCGAAGGCGACGAGCTGACCGTTGCGATTCTGGGTCGCCAGGTGCTGCCGAGCATCCACATCGTGCCGAAGGATGCGTTCTACGACTACAACGCGAAGTACATCGCCGAAGACACCCAGTACATCTGTCCCGGCCTGGCAGGAGCGGCTGAAGACGGCTTGCGCGATCTGTCGCTGAGCGCATTCGATGCGCTCGGTTGCGCCGGTTGGGGACGCGTCGATGTGATGCGCGATACCGCCGGCCGCAACTGGTTGCTGGAGGTGAACACCGCCCCGGGCATGACCTCGCATTCGCTGGTGCCAAAGGCGGCTGCCGCTGCCGGCATCGACTATCAGGAACTGTGCTGGCGCGTACTCGAAACCAGTTTCCGGGGTGGCGCATGAGAGGAGCCGTCCGCTTCGTTGCCTGGTGCCTGGCCGTCGCGCTGATCGCGCTGCCGATCGTCGGCGTGCTGCGCGGATGGTTTGCGGCCAATCGCTGGCCGGTGACCCAGCTGACCGTGCAGGCCGAGTTCAAGCATGTGAGTGCGGCGGAGATTCGCGGCGTTGTGTTGCCGCGCCTTGGCAAGGGCTTCTTCGCGCTGGACCTCGACGGTGTACAAAAAGCCGTGGCTGCGCTGCCGTGGGTGGAGTCGGTGGAGGCGCGCAAGCGTTGGCCGGACACCTTGCTGCTGCGCATCTACGAACGTCAGCCGTTCGCGCGCTGGAATGACAAGCAGCTGATCAGCCGACAGGGCCTGGTGTTCGACGCGCCGGGCGCGACCGACACCGATGCGTTGCCGGATCTGCATGGCCCGGATGCGCGGCTGGCCGAAGTGGTGAGTTTCTATGCGGACACGCTCAAAGCGTTCGCGGGGACTCACCTGCTGATCACCGGCGTCACCCTGACCGAGCGTGGCAGCTGGAGTGTCACCACCGCCAGTGGCGCGCAGATCGTGATCGGCGACCGTGATCAGGCCGGTCGCCGGCTGCGCCGTTTTCTCGATGTCTACCCGCAGTTGATGGCCGGTCATACCGACAGCTTCGCCTACGCCGATCTTCGCTACACCAATGGCTTTGCCGTGCGCTGGCCGCTATCGCCGGTCGCTACCCCCGCTGGAGGCTCGCCCCGCATATGACTCAGCTCTCTATGAAAGCGCCCCTATGAAATCGCGCAACGACAAACAACTGGTGGTCGGTCTTGATGTCGGCACCTCCAAAGTGGTGGCGATCGTCGGCGAGTACGAGCCAGGCGAGCCGATCACCGTGATCGGAATCGGCACGCATGTGTCGCGTGGCATGAAGCGTGGCTCGGTGGTCGACATCGAATCCACCGTGCACTCCATTCAGCGCGCGGTGGAAGAGGCCGAGCTGATGGCCGGCTGCGACATCCGCTCGGTGTACGCCTCGATCTCCGGCAGCCATCTGGAAACCCGCAACTCGCACGGCAACGCAGCTATCCGCGATCGTGAAGTGACCGCGGCCGATCTGGAGCAGGTGCTGGAAGCGGCCAGTGCGGTGGCGATCCCGGCTGATCGCAAGGTGCTCTACAAGGAATCGCAGGAATACCGCATCGACGGACAAGACGGCATCCGCTCTCCGGTCGGCATGAGTGGCGTGCGGCTGGAAGCGAACGTGCACCTGGTCACCGGTGCGGCAGCCGCAGTGCAGAACATCAGCAAGTGCATCCAGCGCTGCGGACTGTCGGTGGACGAACTGGTGCCGTCGGCTTTGGCCAGTGCGAAGGCCGTGCTGACCGACGACGAGCGCGAGCTCGGTGTGTGTCTGGTCGACATCGGTGCCGGCACTACCGACATCGCGATCTACACCCAGGGTTCGATCCGCTACACCGCGTCGCTGCCGGTCGGCGGCGATCAGGTCACCAGCGACATCGCCTATGGCGTGCATACGCCGACCGCGCATGCGGAGGAGATCAAGATCAAATACGCCTGCGCGCAGACCGGGCTGGCGCATGCCGAGGAAACCATCCAGGTGCCCAGCGTCGGCGATCGTCCGCCACGCCGGCTGGCACGGCAGTCGCTCGCGCAGAGCGTGCAGGCACGCTACGAGGAAATCTTCGAGATGGTGCAGGACCAGCTGCGGCGCTCCGGCTACGAGAGCCTGGTCGCCGCTGGCGTGGTGCTGACTGGTGGCGCGTCGAAGATGGAAGGCGCGCTGGAGCTGGCCGAGGAGATCTTCCACAAGATGGTGCGCATTGGCGTGCCGCAGCAGATCAGCGGCCTCGGCGAGGTTGTCTCCAGCCCATTGCACGCCACTGGCGTGGGTCTGCTGCTGCACGGCGCGCGCGCTGGCGGCATGCGCGTCAGCGGGCCGGTAGGCGGCAACGTCGGCGGGCTGGTCGGCAAGTTGCGCGGCTGGATTACCAAGAATTTCTGATAGCTGGACATTGATTTTTTTTGGTGGTGCATGGAGTGCCACCAAGGGCGAAAGGATGTTTGCCCACCACCATGGACCGACAGGTGTCGCGTTCCTGGTTACAACGACAACAACTCTACGGAGGACGGGAAATGTTTGAACTGATCGATAAACTCGCACCCAATGCAGTCATCAAAGTGATCGGCGTGGGCGGTGGCGGCGGCAATGCCGTGGCGCACATGCTCAATGCCAACATCGAAGGCGTCGAATTCATCGTCGCCAACACCGACGCGCAAGCGATGAGCAGCTGCAGCTCGCGCACCCACTTGCAGCTGGGCGGCAACGTGACCAAGGGTCTCGGTGCCGGCGCCAACCCTGAAGTCGGCCGTCAGGCCGCACTGGAAGATCGTGAGCGCATCGAAGCCATGCTCGAAGGCGCGGACATGGTGTTCATCACCGCCGGCATGGGCGGCGGTACCGGTACCGGCGCGGCGCCGGTGGTGGCACAGCTGGCCAAGGAAAAGGGCATTCTCACGGTGGCGGTGGTCACCAAGCCGTTCCCGTTCGAAGGCCGTCGGCGCATGCAGGTCGCCCTGAAGGGTATCGAGGATCTGTCACAGCACGTCGACTCCCTGATCACCGTGCCGAACGAGAAGCTGCTCAGCGTGCTTGGCCGCGAGGTCACCCTGCTGAACGCGTTCAAGGCTGCCAACGACGTGTTGCAGGGTGCCGTGCAGGGCATTGCTGACCTGATCACCGCGCCGGGTCTGATCAACGTCGACTTTGCCGACGTGCGTACCGTGATGTCCGAAATGGGCCTGGCAATGATGGGCTCGGGTACCGCACGCGGCGACGATCGTGCGCAGGCGGCTGCCGAGGCGGCGATCAAGAACCCGCTGCTGGAAGACGTCAATCTCAATGGCGCCTGCGGCATCCTGGTCAACGTCACCGCCGGTCCGAACCTGACTATGCGCGAATTTGACGAGATCGGGCGGATCATTCATGACTTCGCCAGCGAAGATGCGACCGTGGTGATCGGCACCTCGCTCGATCCGGAAATGAAGGACGATGTTCGCGTCACCGTGGTGGCCACAGGCCTCAACCGTGCCGTGGCTTCGCGCCAGCCAATGCGCATGGTCGAGACCCAGCAGATGCAGATGCGGCCACGGCCGGTCGTATTGCGTACGGGCACCGGCAATGAAGTGGTCGACTACGCGCAACCAGAGATGACCATCAGCAGCACTAACCGTGCAGAGGCCGGCACGACATCGGGCAAGGGCGCTGAGCCAGGCTTCGATTACCTGGATATCCCGGCGTTTCTGCGTCGCCAGGCCGATTGAAGAAGGCTGAACGAACCTGAACAGAGCAAATTTACGTTAAGGAGATGCAAAAGAATTGAACAAACGCCCGTTGGGCTTGTCAGTCATAAGTCGTGCAGGTTGCGAATCTCCATCCGTCGCCTGCATCGCTACAGCCTTGGCCGGTTTCCGGTACCGGGGAGTGTGCTGATAGACAACGGTCAGGTAGGTGTTCGTGCGTGTAGCTATAAGACAGTGCGCCGGGATGGCGCATGGCCTCAGCCGATCGGGTTCGCCCGTTGCGGCCGGTCCGATGTCCGTGCCGGATTCCCGTCCCAGGCACGGGCATCGCGTCGATACGCCCGGTGCTTGTCGCGGGAGCAGGGTCCGAATGTCTTCCACCTCCACGGATGAAAGAAACATGAAGGTCCAATCATACTGTACGGTCCGGTTTGCTATTGTCACAGGTTAAAACTGTGTTAGCATCCGCCCCTGATTGGCTGCTACCTCCACAGGTACCAACAAAAATGATCAAGCAGCGTACGCTCAAAAACATCATCCGGGCCACCGGTGTCGGCTTGCACACTGGCGACAAGGTTTATATGACGCTGCGTCCGGCTGCGCCGAACACCGGCATCATATTTCGCCGCACGGATCTCAATCCGCCGGTAGATATACGTGCTCGCCAGGACAACGTCGGCGACACCCGTTTATCGACCACGCTGGTCAATGGTGAGGCGCGCGTTTCCACGGTCGAGCATCTGTTGTCGGCCATGGCCGGCCTCGGCATCGACAATGCTTATGTCGACCTGTCTGCACCGGAAGTGCCGATCATGGACGGCAGCGCCGGTCCATTCGTGTTCCTGCTGCAGTCGGCCGGCATCGAAGAGCAGAACGTCGCCAAGCGCTTCATCCGCATCAAGAAGTCGGTGAAGGTTCAGGACGGCGACAAGTGGGCCAGCTTCGATCCGTTCGAAGGCTTCAAGGTCGGCTTCTCGATTGACTTCAATCATCCGATCATCAGCAAGCGCACCTCGCGAGCGGAAATCGATTTCTCCACCACCTCCTTCGTCAAGGAAGTGAGCCGCGCACGCACGTTTGGATTCATGCGCGACATCGAGGCGATGCGCGAGCAGAACCTGGCGTTGGGCGGCTCGATGGACAACGCCGTAGTGCTGGACGACTACCGCGTGCTCAACGAAGACGGCCTGCGCTACGAAGACGAATTCGTCAAACACAAGATTCTCGATGCGATCGGCGATCTGTACTTGCTTGGCCACAGCCTGATTGGCGCTTACCACGCCCATAAATCCGGCCACGAGCTCAACAACAAGCTGCTGCGCACTCTGATGGCCGATGCCTCGGCATGGGAAGAAGTCAGCTATCAGGACGACCCGGCGACCTCGCCGATCTCCTACGCGCATCCCGCACAGGCGATTTAACCCCGCCGGCGCCTCGTCAGCGCACTGGACTCTGAAAGGCCGTGTCTATGACACGGCCTTTTTCGTGATGCGCATCACATTTTCACGAATTTCGTTCACGTGATGAACACGCTCGATGGTGTTCCCGGGGAACTTTGCGTGATATAAACGCAAACTTCGCGCCCTCTCTGCGGCGGACTCGTATGAGTCGCAAGGGTGGCGAGACGGATCGATTCAGGGCGCCGGGCGCGTTGCGTCGGTTCAGGAATTAGCGGTTTCGGCGAGGGACGCCAAGTCAAGGAACAGAACCCGCAATTCGGGGTCTGAGATTGATGCCGCGGCAGCCCGAAGATGGGTGGCAGCGGCAGGCGAAAGCGGTTTTGTCCGGTTCGGCTCTGTCGTAACCGGTGGTTGGGGGACCACTTTCACGGTGACTGAACTGGCGCAGGTGCCAATGGCATGTGCGGCGGCAAGGATCTGTGTCTGCATCAACCGCAGGCGCGATGCCCAAGCCGGTGAAGACGCCAAAAAGATGAGGCGGTCGTTGCGCAGGTTGGCGAATTTCACCTGCTCGCGTAACGGTGACGGCAGCGTCTGACGTAGTGCGCGGTCCAGCGCTTCCAGCGCGCCGGCTTTTTTGGCCAGCGTAGCGAAGGAGCCGCAGTCGACGATGGATTTCGGTCCATTGCCGATGCGGCGGGAAGTGGCCTGATTGGGGCTCGCTTTATGTGAGCTGGCTGGAGCTGTGCGCTGCATGGTGCCGGAATTCGACTTTGGAAAGACATGCAAATCATACTCGTCTCACGTGCCAGGAAATTGCCCAAAACCCTTGATCTGGCCGATCGGCGCTTGCGCTGGAAGCTGTTTTCGGTGGTGGCGCTGGCGGTGCTGGGCTGCATGGGTGTCGGGGTTGTGCTGGCGATGGCCGTAGCCAGTCCGCGTGATCGGGCGCTGGGCGAAATCCACGACCTGCAGCTACAGATCCAACAGCAGAACGCCCAATTGGGTGGCGTACGCCAGGACGCCGAGCGCGGGCTCGATGCGCTGGCGATCAAATTGGGCCAGCTGCAGGCGCAATCCACTCGTCTGAATGCCTTGGGCGAGCGCCTGACCCAGGTCGGCAAGCTGGACGATGGTGAGTTCAATTTCGATCAGCCGCCGCCGGTTGGTGGCGTTGAGGATGTTGGCGGCAGTGCCTACGCCTTGCCACAGGCGCTGGATAGCAGCATCAACCAGCTGGCCAGCCAGTTCGACACCCAGCAGGCGCAATTGTCGGCGCTGCAGAGCTTGTTGCTGGACGCGAAGATCGAATCGAACCTGAAACCCACCGGGATGCCGGTGCCGGGCTACATCTCGTCCTATTTCGGCGTGCGCGCGGACCCGTTCGATGGCCGCTCCGCACGGCATACCGGGATCGACATCGCCACCCCGATCGGCACCCCAGTACATACGGTGGCTGAAGGTATGGTGACGTATGCCGGTGTGCGCAGCGGTTACGGCAATGTGATCGAGATCGACCATGGCAATGGCTACATGACGCGCTATGCGCACAACAGCGCGCTGGAAGTGCATCCGGGCCAGCACGTGCAGGTGGGTGACGTGATAGCCGAGGCGGGCTCGACCGGCCGTTCAACGGGATCGCATGTGCATTTTGAGGTCTGGTACGACGGCCGGGTCGTCAATCCGCTGGCATTTGTGCGCAACCACCGGTAAATCCCCGGCGTTTCAGCAGCCAGCCCCTTGAATCCGCGCTGGGCCGACGCCATCCCGATTCACTAGTTCGTGCGCCCCAGTGGGGCGCGCTTGGACGAACTGTGCGTTTGTGAACCGCGCTTTACGGGAATACGTGTTTTGCGGCCATGTAGATAAGTGGCCCTGTAGTTCGCGGACCTACAGTGTGCAGACGTGTAGTAAACAGGCATGTAGTAATATGCCCGATTGGCCCGTGTCTGCTGCGGGCATTCTGTTACCCAATCCGGAAGATCGATGTTCAACCGTGCCCTGACGAGCCTTTTCGGTAGCCGCAACGAGCGCGTACTGCGCCAGCTTTCCCGAAGCGTTACGCGCATCAATGCGTTGGAGTCCGAGTTCGAAAAGCTGGGCGACGATGCCTTGCGCGGCAAGACCGACGAGTTCAAGCAGCGTATCGCCAACGGCGAGTCACTGGACAAGCTGCTGCCGGAAGCGTTTGCCGTGGTGCGCGAGGCGGCCAAGCGGACGCTCGGCTTGCGCCACTACGACGTCCAGATGATCGGCGGCATGGTGTTGCACTCGGGCAAGATCGCCGAGATGCGCACTGGCGAGGGCAAGACCCTGGTCGGTACGCTGCCGGTGTATCTCAATGCGCTGGCCGGCAACGGCGTGCACGTGGTCACCGTGAACGACTACCTGGCGCGCCGCGACTCCGCGCAGATGGGCAAGCTGTACAACTTTCTGGGCCTGAATGTGGGTGTCGTGTATCCGGGCATGGATCACGCCGACAAGCACGCGGCGTATGCCGCTGACATTACCTACGGCACCAACAACGAGTTCGGCTTCGATTATCTGCGCGACAACATGGCATTGAGCAAGGAGCAGCGCTATCAGCGCGGCCTGCACTACGCCATCGTCGATGAGGTGGACTCGATCCTGATCGATGAGGCGCGCACACCGCTGATCATTTCCGGCCCGGCCGAAGACTCCCCGCAGCTGTATCTGGCGGTGAACAAGATCGTGCCGCGGATGATTCGTCAGCCGGACGAGGAAAGCGCCGGCGACTACTGGGTCGACGAGAAGCAGAAACAGGTGCACCTGTCTGAAGAGGGCATGCAGCACGCTGACGAACTGCTGCGCGAAGACGGTGTCATCGAGCAGGACAGCGGCCTGTACGACTCGAAGAATCTGGCGGTGGTGCATCATCTGAACGCGGCACTGCGCGCGAACGGCATCTACCAGCGCGACGTCGATTACATCGTTCGCGATGGCGAGGTGATCATCGTCGATGAATTCACCGGCCGTACGCTGGCCGGTCGCCGCTGGTCCGATGGCCTGCACCAGGCGGTGGAAGCGAAGGAAGGCGTGCCGATCCAGCGCGAGAACCAGACGCTGGCGACCGTCACGTTCCAGAACCTGTTCCGCATGTACAAAAAGCTGGCCGGCATGACCGGTACGGCCGATACCGAGGCGTTCGAGTTCCAGAGCATCTATGGCCTGGAAGTGGTGGTCATTCCCACCCACATGCCGATGATCCGCAAGGACAATTCGGACATGATCTTCCTCGCGCAGGATCCGAAATACCGCTCGGTCATCGAAGACATCAAGGACTGCCACAAGCGCGGTCAGCCGGTGCTCGTCGGCACCACCTCGATCGAGGTGTCCGAGCTGCTGTCGGGCATGCTGACCAAGGCGAAGGTGGCGCACGAAGTACTCAACGCGAAGCAGCACGAACGCGAAGCGCACATCGTGGCGCAGGCCGGCGCACCCGGACAGGTCACGATCGCCACCAACATGGCCGGTCGCGGCACCGACATCGTGCTGGGCGGCAGTCTGGAAGCGGCCATGGCGGCGCTGCCGGCAGACGCCAGCGAAATGGATCGCCAGCGCGTCAAGACCGAGTGGAAAAAGCTGCATGAGCAGGTGCTCGCTGCTGGCGGCCTGCACATCATCGGCACCGAGCGGCACGAATCGCGGCGCATCGATAACCAGTTGCGCGGTCGTTCCGGCCGTCAGGGCGATCCGGGCTCCTCGCGCTTCTATCTGTCGCTGGAAGACAACCTGCTGCGCATCTTCGGCGGCGAAGGTCTGGTTCGCTGGATGAAGCGCTTCGGCATGAAGGACGACGACGCGCTGGAAGATCGCATGATCAGCCGGCAGATCGAGAAGGCCCAGCGCAAGGTCGAGCAACACAACTTCGACATCCGTAAGCACCTACTGGAATTCGATGACGTTGCGAATGATCAGCGCAAGGTGATCTATCGCCAGCGCGACGAATTGCTCGAGGGCGAAGATGTCTCGGCCACGGTCGCCGACATCCGCGAGGATGTGGTGCAGTCGATGGTGCTCGCCCATGTGGCGCCCGAAAGCATCGACGAGCAGTGGAACCTGGCCGGTCTGGACCGCGAGCTGGAAAGCGAGTTTGGCCTGTCGCTGGAACTCAAGCACTGGGTCGAGCAGCAGGAAGAGGTCGATGCCGGCGCGATCCTTGCGCATGTGCGCGACGCAGTAAATGAGATGTTCCAGGCGAAGGAAACGCAGGTCGGCCCCGAAACCATGCGTCAGCTTGAAAAGCACATCATGCTGACGGTGGTCGACAACGCCTGGAAAGATCATCTGTCGAACATGGACTATCTGCGCCAGGGCATCTATCTGGTCGGCTACGCACAGCAGGATCCGAAGCAGGCGTTCAAGCGCGAGTCGTTCAAGCTGTTTTCCGAGATGCTGGAGCGGATCAAGACCGAAGTGGTGCAGATGCTGGCGCGCATCCGCATTCGCAGCGAAGAAGAAGTCGCTGCGATGGAAGCCGAACAGCAGCGCATGGCTGAGCGCCTGCAGAAGCAGATGCTGGCCACTGGTGGCGGTGCACCGGTCGACGCCTTTGCCTCGGCTGCTGTGGAACCGTCAGGCGCAGCGACGGGGCTTGCCCCGCGGCCGCAGCCCGACGGTCCCAAGGTGGGCCGCAATGACCCATGCCCGTGTGGCTCCGGCAAGAAGTACAAGCATTGCCATGGTCAGCTTGCCTGAGGCCAGTCGACAGTCATGAAAAACCCCGCCGCGGCGGGGTTTTTTTTACGGCAGAGAAGCTGCGCTCCAGGCGCCCATCCGCTTCAGGCGCTGGGTCAATCCTCGCCGCCCGGTGGCCGTTTGCGGTGCGGTTCGGCGTTCACGGTGATGTATTGCGGCTCTTCGCCATCCAGTCGCAGCGCAGTGAGTTGCCCACCCCATACGCAACCGGTATCGATCGCATGCACGCCATATCCGGCAAAGCGCCCCAGTGCTGACCAGTGGCCGCAAACCACCTTGGTGTCGCGGCGGCGTATGCCAGGCACTTCGAACCAGGGGTACAGCCCGGCCTTTTGTGTGCCCGGCATACCCTTGGCCTCGAAATCGATACGTCCGTTGACGTCGCAGTAGCGCATGCGGGTCATGGTATTGATGGTCGCGCGCTGACGATCCAGTCCTTGCAGTCGGCTCGACCACAGGGCTGGCCGGTTGCCGAACAGGTTGCTCAGCAGTCGCGGGTGGCGAGGGCTGGACAGTTCGCGCTCGACGTCCTGAGCAGCGCGCTGGGCCTGGCGCAGCGTCCATGACGGCGCCAGCCCGGCATGCACCATCGTCCAGTTGAGCTGCTCGTCATGGTGCAGCAGTTTTTGCGAGCGCAACCATTCGAACAGCACCGGTGCGTCGTCGGCGAACAATACTTCCCGCAGTTCGGGATTCACCCGCGCCTGGGCGTCGGGGCGCCGCTGGGCTATCGCCAAGAGGCTCAAGTCGTGGTTGCCGAGCGTGACGACACTTTGCTCGCGCAGGCTGTGGATCAGCCGCAACGTGTCCAGTGAGCGCCCACCGCGGTTGACCAGATCGCCGCAGAACCACAGCTGATCCTGCGCCGGATCGAAGCGCAGCTTGTCCAGCAGTCGTTGCAGTTCGGGATAGCAACCCTGCACGTCGCCGATCGCATACGTGGCCATCTCAGAGCAGGGCCATCAGTGAAGCGTGCGCGGAATGGACAGGGTGAAGGTCGGAATCGGCGCATCGAACTGGGTGCCATCATCGGCCAGCATCTGATAGCTGCCGCCCATGGTGCCGACCGGAGTCTCCAGCACCGCGCCTGACGTATATTCGAAATCATCGCCGGGGCGCATCCACGGCTGTTCGCCGACCACGCCGTCGCCGCGCACTTCCTCCACCTTGCCGTTGGCGTCGGTGATCATCCAGTGGCGGGCCAACAGGCGTGCCGGCATGTCGCCGGCATTGCGCAGGGTGACGGTGTAGGCGAAAACGTAGCGATTGTCACCGGGCTTCGATTGATCGGGGACGAAACGGGTTTCGACCTGCACATCGATCGTGTAGGAAGATTTTTCAGTCATGCCCTGATTGTAAGGCCTGTCGCTGTGAATGGGGCGCAGCCATCACATTTGGAATGAACACGTTTGTGAAGAGCGCGCTTGTTTAGTCGTTGATGCGGCCTGGTGAGAGCGTCAGTCTTGACGCAAGCCCGCGTCAGAGATTGCTGTAGACCTTGGCCAGCCGCACGAAATCCGCGGGAGCCAGCGTTTCGGCGCGGGCCTTGGGGTCGACGTCGGCGCTACGGATCGCATCGCTGTCCAGCAATTGCTTGAGCGCGTTGGACAGCGTCTTGCGTCGTTGTGCGAAGGCGGCTTTGACCACGGCGTAAACGTGTTCGGGATTGGCGTCGTGCCGTTCGGCTGGCAACAACGGCAGCAGTCGCACGACGGCGGATTCCACTTTCGGTGGCGGCCGGAATGCCTCAGGTGGCACGGTGAACAGCGGTTCGACCCGGCAGGCTAGCTGCAACATCACGGATAGCCGTCCATATACCTTGCTGCCCGGATCGGCGGCCATGCGCTCGACCACTTCCTTCTGTAGCATGAAATGCATGTCCTGAATCGCTGCAGAGTGCTCGACGCAGTGAAACAGGATCGGGCTGGAAATGTAGTAGGGCAGGTTGCCTGCGATGCGCAGACGTTCCACGCCGTGGCTATGCGCCAGAGCGGTGAAATTCACCTTCAGCACATCGGCGTGGATGATGTGCAGTTCGCCGCTGCTGGCGGCACGTGCCTGCAGGCCTGGGATCAGGTCGGTATCCAGCTCGATCGCCGTCAGCTTGCCGGCCGCCGTCAGCAGCGGTAGCGTCAATGCGCCTTCGCCGGGGCCGATCTCGACCACGAAATCCTCGGGCCGCGGCGCTACCGCGCTGACGATGCGCTCGATGTAACGGCGGTCGTGCAGGAAGTGTTGGCCGAAGCTTTTCTTGGGGCGGGCGTTCATGGGGTTTCTCGCAAGGTTGGTCCCCCATCCCGGCCTTCTCCTCGAGGGGGAGAAGGGGGCGTGGATGTGCGCGCTATCAAGTCCATCGCCATCCGGGCGGCGGCGATCAGGCTGGCCGGGTCGGCCTGACCGGTGCCGGCCAGATCCAGCGCGGTGCCGTGATCGACCGAGGTGCGGATAAACGGCAAGCCGAGGGTAAGGTTAACGGTGCGATCGAACGCTTCGCTTTTCAGCACCGGCAGCGCCTGGTCGTGATACATCGCCAGCACCGCATCGTAGCGATGACGCTGCGCCGGCACGAACGCCGTATCGGCAGGCAGCGGCCCGAGCAACTGCATGCCCTCCTTGCGCAACGCCTCCAGCACCGGGATCACCGTGTCGATTTCCTCGCGACCGAGATGGCCAGCTTCGCCCGCATGGGGGTTGATGCCCAACACGGCAATGCGCGGCTCAGCGAAGCCAAACCTGGCGCGCAACGCGGCATGCACGATGCGCAGCGTGCGGGTCAGCGAGGCGTGGGTGATCGCGGCGGATACCTCGGCCAGCGGCAGGTGCGTGGTCGCCAGCGCCACGCGCAACTCCGGGCTGGCCAGCATCATCACCACGTCGGCATGCGCCCGTTCGGCGAAGAACTCGGTGTGCCCGCTAAAGCGGATGCCGGCGTCGTTGATGGATGATTTTTGCAGTGGTGCAGTGACCACGGCGGCGTAATGGCCGCTCATGCAGCCATCGGCAGCCGCGGCCAGCGTGGCGAGCACATGCTGTGCGTTACGCGGATCGGGCTGGCCGGGTATCTCATCAACCGCCAGCGGCACCTGCCGCAGACGAAGCGTGCCTGGGCGACGCTCGGTCTGCACACTGCCATCGTCGTCGATCAGCTCAATGGCCGTGCCGCAACGAACGGCGGCGCGTTCAAGCAAGCCGCGATCGGTGATTGCAACGAGGCTGGCCGCCAGTGGGGTGGCGGCCAGCCGGATCAGCAGTTCAGGGCCGATACCCGCCGGCTCTCCTGCCGTGATGGCGAGCCGGGGGAGTGGCGTGTCGTTCAAGTCGGCTTACGGCGAGGTGTCGGTGTCGGTGGCAGCCTGGGTATCCGTATCGCGCAGTTCGGGCGCCAGGATGTTGACGTAGGCGCTGGAGCGCATCTCGCGCAGGTAATCGTCATAGGCCTGGTCAGCCTTGCGATTGCCGATCGCCTCACGCGCCTGATCACGGGCGATCTGGTTGGTAAGGTCGCTCTGGCGTGTGCCAAGGCGCTGCAGGATGTGCCAGCCGGCTTCGCTCTGGAACGGGTGCGATACCTCACCGTCCTTGAGCTGGTCCAATTGCAGTGCGACCGAGGCGCCCCAGGCCTGTTGCTGGAACCAGCCCATGTCACCGCCTTCATTGGCCGTGGTGTCGTCTTTGGAGTCTTCCTTCGCCAGGGTGGCGAAGTCCGCATGCTTGTTGACGATGCGGTTGTACAGGTCCTGCGCCTTCTGCTCGGCTTGCGCCGGGCTGATCAGGTCGCTCGGCTTGATCATGATCTGGCGTGCGTGGTACTCGGTCACCATCTGCTTATCGGGCTGGCGCTGGCCGATCAGCTTGAGGATATGGAAACCGGTCGGACCACGCAGTGCAGCGCTGACATCTCCGGGTTTCATCGACTCGATGGTCTCGGCGAACGCTGCCGGGATTTCATCCATTCGCCGCCAGCCAAGATCACCACCGTCCAGTGCATCGCTGGCATCGGAGTAGCGGATCGCAGCGGCATTGAAATCCATGCCGCCCTTGATCGCGGCCAACGCCTGCTCGGCCTTGGTCTGGCTGGCCTGAATGGCGGTCGCGTCGGCACCGGCGGGGGTGCTGATCTGGATGTGCGCCAGATGCACCTCGCCAGCCTTGTAGGTTGGGCTGCTGAGCAGGTTGTCGATCTCGCTGTCGGTGATCGAGACGGCATCGTGGACGACGCTCTGATGCAGGCGCTGCACCGTGATCTGATCGGCGAGCTGCTCACGGAATGCCGCAAAGCTGTCGCCGTTGCGCTCCACTTCGGCACGCAACTGGTCAGGAGTGAGCTTGTTCTGCTGGGCTACACCGGCAACGGCCTGGTCGACGTCGGCTTCGGAGATGTGAATGCCTTGATCCTGGGCCTTCTGAATCTGCAGTTTCATCAAAATCAGGCGATCGAGCACCTGCTTCTGCAGCACGTCCATCGGTGGCAGCTGCCCGGGCTGGTTGGCATATTGCTGTTGCACCGAGCGCACGGCGTCGTTCAGCTCGCTCTGCAGGATCACGTCGTCATTGACGACGGCATCGATGCGATCCAGCGGCTGGCTGGCAGGCGCGGCTGGCGTCAGCAACTGGGCATGGGCAGGGAGGCTGATCGCCAGGGCGAGCAGGAGGATTGCAATGGGTTGCTTCATCAGTGGGGAGCCTGAATCGCCATGGGCGAATGCGAATTATTGATAGCCAAGAATATCACGGCGCAACAGCGGATCGATTTCACCGCCCGACGAGCCAATCCCCTTGAAGACGACCTCGAACATGATGGAATTGCTCCGAAGGCCGGAATTTGTGCCTGGGGCAGGAGCCCCGCCATAGTAAGTTTGGTCCACGTAGCTTCGATCGACCAACCGCAGCGTGACGCAGCAGTTGTCGTACTCCACACCAGCCAGCGCCTCGATGGTGCCGGTGGGCGATCCGACGAGGCCTTTGACCGGCAGGGCATAGGTCCACGACCCCATCAGCCGCCAACGATCGGACAGTGGATAGACCGCGGAAACGCTGTATTGTTTCAACAGCCCGTTAAGGTAGTGATAGGAGAAATTGAGGACGCCGTCGGTGAACAGCCGATGCTGCAGTTCCACGGTGGCGATATCGGTGTGGTCGGTGTTCGGGCTCCATTGATAGGAGGTGTTTACGCGCCACTGGTCGCTGAGCTGCAGGTTGAGCTGGGCCACGTAATCCGAGCCCGACCAGTCAGTCGACGGCGCCACAGTAGTTTGCCCGGTCGGCAGCTGCACTCTCTGCGGGGTGAAATACGTGATTTGCCCGAAGCTGGCCGATACCCGTTCCACGCCGTCGGAGTCGAGTAAACGAGTCGTTAGCGCCCCGGTAAGGTCGTTCGCTTCCATCTGTCGATCCGCGCCGGAATACTGATTCGGCGAGAACAGCTGCCAGTAGTCGAACGTCATCAAGCTAGTGTCGAACAGCGGCAGGTTGTTCTGGTTGCGATACGGCACGTACAAATAGTACAGGCGCGGTTCCAGCGTCTGCGTGTAACTGTCGCCAAACAAGGTGATGTTGCGATCGAAGATCAGCCCGCTGTCAATGCTGGCGATCGGCAGCGAGCGGCTGGGCGATTGTTCGGTGAAAGGCGAGGTTTGTCCGGGAGCGAGGATACCCCCGTAGCCATAGTTGGCATAGTCGCTATCTAGATCGTAAGCGGTGTAACGATAGGCCAGCTTGGGTTTTACAAACCAGGAAGAGCCCTGGAAATCGGCGGCTAGGTATGGGTAGAGATCGAGGCGGTCGCCATCCACGAAATCACGCTGATAAGTGGGTGAGCCGGTTTCGCTGCCAAACATGTACTGGTTTTTGCTGAAGGCGACTGCCTCGTTGTTCATGCCGAACTCGAGCCAGCGGTTCAGCGGGATATTCAGATTCAAGGTGGCACGCGGCAGCCGGTTGTAGGGATTCACGGTGTCGGGCAGGAACGGGTTCACGTTCTGGTAGACGTCGCCACCGATCGAGGCATTCCACCAGCTGCCACTGCCAGCGGCATACACGCTGGAGGTCAGCGTGCCGATCGCACTGTTATCCAGCAGGCTGCCGAAGTCATACAGGTAATTCCGGTCCGACGCGTGGTTGAAGTTGGTAGCGAGGTACCAGCCATCCCACAGGTGCGAGATACTGATGTATTTGATCAGATAGCGATCCTCACCCTGTGTTTGAGCCGCGGTACCACTGTCACTGGTCATGTCGTGGGGGAGAAACTCAGTATCGAACTGGCCGGCGTAGCCCGGAAACGTGTAGCGGAATTGACCGCCCAACATCGCTCCGCGACTGGTGAAGATACTGGGTGTCAGGGTGGCGTCGTAGTTGGGTGCCAGGTTCAGGTAATACGGCGCCATCACTCGAAAACCAGCGCGGCTGGTATTGCTCATGATCGGCGTAAGAAAGCCGGTCTGGCGCTCGTTGTCGAGTGGGAAAGTGAAGTAGGGCAGGTACAGGATCGGTACGTTGTATACGCGTATCGTGGCATTGCGGGCCACGCCGCGTTCTTTCACGTAATCCTGCAGGATGGACTTGGCGTGAATTTCCCAGATGTGGTGGCCCAGATCGCAAGTAGAGTAGGTGGCGAAGCTGTAGAGCCGATGGTCCGAATCGAACATTTCACCGCGCTGGGCGACGCCGTTGCCGCGTGACTTCAGCATCTGATAGCGCAGGTCGCCATCGGCAACACCGGTGCTGGCGTTGTTGTTGCCGCGCATGTGGGCGGCGGCAAGCATCGACCCGTTGTCCTGGTAACGCACGTGGCCTTGCGCGTCATAGTCGGTGGAGTCGTCGTTGTACGTGGCCGTGTCCGCATGCAACTCCTGATCGGCACGTTGCAGGTTCACGTTACCCGTCAGGTGGTAGATCGTCTGGTTGGCACTGTCCACATGCTGTGCCCGCGCAAAAGCCGGGCTGGTATCGCGCACGGTGCTGTCCTTGCTCAGGAACGGGTCGTAGAACTCCAGCAAGGCGTTGGGGCGGCACATCGCATAGTTGTAAGGCCGCGTTACGCAGTGAAACGAGCCCAGTGGACAGACCTGTTCGGGACCGTTCTTGGGTTGATTTCGGGCACTCGTGGCATTGGCAGTGCTGCCAACGCCAATCAAGGCAAATGCTGTAGCGACAGCCAGCAGGCGGCGCGGAGGTAGCTTAGGCATCACTGATGAAAATCTGCCGGCTTTGGAAGCCCGTTAAGCTAGCAGAAAGTCCCCACGTAAGGCAGGTCAACGTTTTCCGGGCGGTGCGAGGATTCAGCATGAATGAGCAGAAGCTGAGCAGGAGCGATGCCGAATGGCGCGCTGAACTGACTCAGAGCAGTGCGCGATCTCTACGGGCCTTCTACCCTTTGGGGAGAAGGTGGCCCGCAGGGTCGGATGAGGGGCGGGTGCTTGCTGTGAACTGACTCAGGGCTGGCTTTGATTGGGAGGGAGAGGGAGTGTCGGCACCCTCACCTCAATCCTCTCCCGAGGGGAGAGGAAGCAAACGAGCGCGCTTTGCGCGGATTTAATCCATAAGAGCGCTGACATGCGCGCTCGCACTGGCCGCCAGTGCCGTCAGCTCATAACCGCCTTCCAGCGTGGATACCAGTCGGCCGCCCGCGTGCGTGCGGGCCAGTGCGACCAGCCGTTCGGTGATCCAGGCGTAGTCTTCATGGCCGAGCTTGATGTCCGCCAGCGGATCGTTGCGATGGGCGTCGAAGCCCGCCGAGACCAGCACCAGCTGCGGCTTGAATGCGTGCAATCGCGGCAGCAGCAGGCCTTCCCACAGTTCGCGGAATTCGTACGAGCCGGCCCCTGGCGACAACGTGGCGTTGACAATATTGCCGACGCCGCGTTCGTCCTCGCCGCCGCTGTCGGGATATAGGGGCGATTGGTGGCTGGAAACAAACAGCACGCGCGGCTCGTGCTCGAAAATGGCCTGGGTGCCATTGCCGTGATGCACGTCGAAATCGGCAATCGCGACGCGTTTCAGACCATGCTCGGTGAGCGCATGCGCGGCGGCCACGGCGATATTGTTGAACAGGCAGAAGCCCATGGCCTGGTCGCGTGTGGCATGGTGGCCGGGTGGCCGCACGGCACAGAACGCGTGCTGGGCATCGCCAGCGAGTACGGCATCGACGGCGGCCACCGCAGCGCCGGCGGCGCGCAGCGCAGCCTCCACCGAACCAGGGGACATGAAGGTGTCCGGATCCAGTTGATGGATACCTTCGCGCGGGGCGCTGGCCAGGATGTGCTCGACGTGGGCGGCGCTGTGCACCCGCAATAGCTGTTCGCGGGTGGCTAGCGGTGCTTCGATCCGCTCAAGTAACGCGTGGCGGTCGTGATCCAGGGCTTGCAGCACCGCGTTCAGCCGCGCCGGACGTTCGGCATGACCCGGGCCAGGGTCGTGCTGCAGACAGGCGAAATGGGTATACAGCCGCAGCATGCAGCGGGCTATTTGGCGGGCTGGGGTTTGCGCCGGCGCTCGTGCTGCCACAGCACTTCGCCGTGGCCGCTGGCACGCGCCAGTACGCGGGAGATCACGAACAACAAATCGGACAGCCGGTTCAGATAACGCTGTGCCTGGGGCCGCACGTCTTCAACCCGCGCCAGCGCGATCACCTCGCGCTCGGCGCGACGGCATACCGTGCGTGCCAGATGGCAGCAGGCCGCGGCCATGCCGCCACCCGGCAGGATGAAATCTTTCAAGGGGGGCAGCGGATCGTTGAAACCGTCCAGCACCTGTTCCAGTCGATCGATGTCGGCGTCTTCGATCATCACCATGCCGGGGATGCACAGTTCGCCGCCAAGATCGAACAAGGCGTGCTGTACCTGACCCAGTACTTCGGCCACCTCGGCATCGACGCCGTCAGCGGCCAGCACCATGCCAATGGTGCTGTTGAGTTCGTCCACCGTGCCGTAGGCCGCCACGCGCAACGAATCCTTGCCTACCCGTGAACCATCGCCCAGACCCGTGCTGCCGTCGTCGCCGGTCCGGGTATAGATCTTCGAAAGTCGGTTGCCCATCGAATGGCTGCCGAACGCTTAGTGATGCAAGCCAGGTCGATCCGACTGACGCAGGGTACGCGCCAGCTGGACCACCATGACATGCAGCACGGCGCCGATGCCGACGTAACACGCGGCGGTGCCCAGGAACCACAGATACCAGTCGCCCAGATTGACAAACCAGCTCGCGAAATTGCGCGGTTGCGGCACGCTGGCGCTGAGCCAGTAGAAACTGCCGTTGGAGACCAGGTAGCAAACCGCCTCGCTGACCAGCAGGGAGAGCACGGCCAAGCCCAGCGTAGGAAGGCGCAAGCCGAGCTGATGCTTGGCCAGCCAGCTGCCGCCAAACCACAGTGCACCGAAGTAAACCGGCATGAACCAGTAGGCTGCCGACACACAGTAATGGCTCCAGAAATCGATGCCCTGGCCGGTGATCACCAAGTAGTCGATCAGCACAGCTTCGGCAATCAAGAGCGGAAACGCCCAGCGCGCGGAGCCGCGCAACCAGAAGCCGGCGAGGAAGAACAAGCCCCATGAAGCATCGGGCAATGCACCGAAGTGGTGGACGCGAGTGGCCGCCATCACCAGCGCAAGCAACAGGAAAATGCTCACGCGTTGGATCTGTGTCTTGGCCATGTGATGCTCCATGTAAGCAACTGAACAGACCGCCAGTTTAGCCCAATGCGCTGCAACACAGGTCGGGTCAGCGCGTATTATCAGCAATATGACTGCCCCGGATTCTCTCGAAGTGAACAGCCACGGCGTACTGATTATCGGCGGCGGCCTGGTGGGCGCCAGCCTGGCGATTGCGCTGGACGCGGCCGGCATCGCCGCGACCCTGGTCGAAACCGCTGCGCCGCGTGCTGACGCGCAGCCCAGCTATGACGAGCGCAACCTGGCGCTGGCCCGCGCCACCGTCAACGGTCTCGACGCGATCGGCGTGTGGCGGCATGCCGCCGCGCGGGCCACGCCGATCCGGCATATCCATGTGAGCCGTAGCGGTGAGTTTGGCAGTGCGCGGATCGATGCTGACAAACACGGTGTCGACGCGCTGGGCTGGACACTGCCGGCACGCGAGTTGGGCGTGGCGTTGCTGCGCCGGCTGGATGAATGCACCCGGTTGACCCGGCTCGCGCCCGCCACGCTTGCGGCGCTGCAGCCGCTGGCCGCTGGCTGGCGTGCGCAGATCAAGACCGCCGATGGCATGCGCGAGATTGATACGGCGTTGCTGGTGGGCGCAGACGGCACCGAATCGTTCGTGCGCACGCAACTCGGCATCGACGTCGAGCGACACGACTACGGGCAAACCTTGTTCGTCTGCACCATCACTCCGGAGCGTGATCATCAACAGCGCGCCTACGAACGTTTTGCCGATGACGGCCCGATCGCGCTGCTACCGCTGGCGGAGCGCCGTTGCGGGCTGGTGCTTACCGTGGTCGCTGACGAAGCGGATGCCGTCGCAGCGCTGGACGATGCCGCGTTCGCCGAACTGGCGCAGCGGCGCTTCGGCTGGCGGCTGGGCCGCCTCAGCAGGCCTGGCAAGCGACATCCCTACTCGATTCATCGCGTGGCTGCTCAGAAGCTGACCGGGCCGCGCGCGGTGCTGGTCGGCAATGCCGCGCAGACTGTGCATCCGATTGGCGCGCAGGGGTTCAACCTGGGCCTGCGCGATGCACTGACGCTGGCCGAACTGGTGGCTGCGGCGGACGATCCCGGCGCGGCCGATCTGCTGGCGAACTACGCTGCGCGCCGTGCGCCAGACCGTGAAGGGACCATGACCATGAGCCATGGTCTGGTACGCCTGGCCTGTCTGCGGCAACCGTTGCTGGCACCGCTGCGCTCGCTGGCTTTGCTGGCCTGCGACCGCGTGCCGCCGCTGCAGCGCGCCCTGGCGCGCCGTGGGATGGGGTTCCGCGGTCAACCACCGCTGGCTGTATTGGAGCGACTGCCATGAATATGCCTGCGCAAGAAGCCGCGATCCGTCGTCGTGCAGCGGCGCTGGATGTAGCTGTCGTTGGCGGAGGCATGGTCGGTGCCGCTACCGCGCTCGCGCTGGCGCGTGCCGGTTTTGCGACGGCCTTGCTGGAAGCGCGAGCGCCCAAGGCATGGAACCCGCACGACGAAGTGGATCTGCGCGTGGTCGGACTGGCGCCGTCGTCGATTGCCTTGCTGGATGATCTAGGCGTCTGGCCATCCATCCGCGATGCGCGCGCCAGTCCGTATGCGCACATGCATGTATGGGATGCCGAGAGTGGTGCAGCGATCGATTTCGATGCGGCAAGTGAGGGGCGCGAACTGCTCGGCTACATCGTCGAGAACAACCTGGTGCAATGGATGTTGTGGCAGGCGCTGGAAGCGGCCGGCGTGCGCCGGCTGTGCCCGGCCGAAGTGCGCGCTTTCGAGGCTGCGGAAGATCGCGTCCAGCTCGAATTGGCGGATGGCGAAACATTGGGAGCGCGCTTGCTGGTGGCTGCCGATGGTGCCGCCTCGCCGCTGCGTCAGCTGGCCGGCATCGCCACCAGTGGGCGCGATTATGCGCAGCGGGCCGTGGTCGCGCACGTCAGCACCGAGCGGCTGCACGACGGCACCGCTTGGCAACGCTTCATATCAACCGGACCGCTGGCCTTGCTGCCGCTGGCCGATGGTCGCAGCTCGCTGGTCTGGTCGTTACCGGAAGCGGAGGCTCAGCGCGTGCTGGCGCTGGACGACCAGGCGTTTCTCGACGAGCTTGGACTCGCCAGCGATTTCCGTCTGGGCCGGATCACGGCGACGACGCCGCGCGTGGGGTTTCCGTTGAAGCTGCAACTGGCCGAGTGTTATCAGGCCGAACGCTTTGTGTTGCTTGGCGATGCCGCGCACGCGGTGCACCCATTGGCCGGGCAGGGGGTCAATCTGGGGCTGCGTGACGTGGTCGAGTTGCGCGATACGCTGGTCGCCGCGCGCGCTGCCGGCCGCGACATTGGGGCCGCGCACGTGCTGCGCCGTTATGCACGACGCCGGCGCAGCGCTGACACGCTCGATGCGCTCGGCTTCGATGCGCTGGCGCGCATCTATGCATGGCAATCCCCAGCGCTGGTCGCGGCGCGTGGCCTGGGCGTACGCCTGCTTGACCACCTCGCGCCGTTGAAGCGGCGCCTCGCCGAGCACGCTGCCGGACTCTGACAACCGGGCTCATTCTGCAACACCACCCACGCTACTGGAGGAAACGGTCATGCGCTTCGCCCGACTTTGCTGTCTGTTATTGCTTGCAGGCTCCGCGTTCGCCACCCAGGCGAAGATGGTGCAGCGCCCCGTCGAATGGACCCAGGACGGCACCAAATTCCACAGCGTACTGGTCTACGACGACGCGTCGGGCGCAAAGCGCCCCGGGCTGGTAATGGTGCCGAACTGGTATGGCGTGAACGACGCTGCCGTGCAGAAGGCCCAGATGATCGCCGGCAAGGACTACGTGATCCTGCTGACCGACATGTATGGCGCCAGCGTGCGTCCGCAGCAAGGCAATGCCGACCAGGCCGGCGCCGCCGTGAAACCGTTGTACGGCGATCGCGCGCTTATGCGCAAGCGGGTGAACGAGGCGCTGGCCCAGTTGAAGGCGCAAGCCTCGACCGCGCCGATCGATACCAGCAAGCTGGGCGCGATTGGATTTTGTTTCGGTGGCTCCGCGGTGCTCGATCTGGCGCGCAGTGGCACTGATGTGGCGGCGGTGGTGTCGTTCCATGGTGGCTTGAGCACTGACGATCCGGCACTGGCGAAAAACATCAAGGCACGCGTGCTGGCGATGAATGGCGCCGACGACAAGGGCACCATGCAGGACGCGGACAAGTTCATGGATGAGATGCGCGGCAGCCCGGCCGACTGGCAGTTCGTGGTGATCGGCCACGCGGTGCACTGCTTCACCGAGGTCGGCGAGAACTCAGCGGGTTGCCGCTACGACGCGCGTGCCGCGGCGCGCAGCTACCGGCTGATGCACGACTGGTTGAACGCAGCGTTTGCCAACAAGCCTTGATCGACCGGGCGCAAAGGTGAGCGTGTGCCCATCTTTGCGCTACCTCACGTACGGTGTCTGCTCTTGACGCGAGCGCAGCCATGTCTGGCAGGCGCGCTCGCAACATCGTCACAAGCAGATCAGCAGACTGCCCATCGTACGCGGGCGACCAGGTGCTGGCACTTCCGTGTCATGGCAGCCATCTGCGGCGGGTCCACCCACCTTGAGGACAACCATGAAAACCAGCCAAGGCACCGTGCGTGTGCAGGACCGGGCGGAGTTGCTGCGTGCCCTGCAGAACTCAAAAATGGCACGCTCGGCGCACGCTTACGTACGCGGCAACACCGTGCAGTTCTACGAATGGCTGGATGCCAAGCACGGTTGGTCGATTCCACAGGGGCCGGCGGTCTGGATCTGCGGCGACTGCCATCTCGGCAATCTCGGGCCACTGGCTGACGACAAGGGCCGGGTGCAGGTGCAGATTCGCGATCTGGACCAGACCGTCATCGGCAATCCCGCGCATGATCTGATTCGCCTGGCGCTGTCATTGGCGACGGCTGCGCGCGGCTCCGATCTGCCTGGCATTACCACCGTGCAGATGATCGAAGCGCTGATGGCCGGCTATGAATCGGCGTTCCCCGAGAACGACGAACCGACCCCGGAGAAACCGCGTGCGGTCACGGTGGTGATGAAGAAGGCGCTGGAGCGTACCTGGAAGCATCTGGCTCGCGAACGCATCGATGGCGTGGAGCCGTCTATTCCCCTGGGCAAGCGTTTCTGGCCATTGTCGAGCGGGGAACGCAAGGCGATCGAAGCCTTGTTCAGCACCCCGGCGCTGAGCGAACTGGTGACTCAGCTCAAGAGTCGCGACGACGATGCCAGTATCAAGGTGGTGGATGCAGCGTACTGGCGCAAGGGCTGCAGCTCGCTGGGCCGGTTGCGTTATGCGGTCTTGCTGGAGGTCGATGGTGATGCAAAAAAAGGTGACGACCTGTGCCTGATCGATATCAAGGAGGCGACCCAGGCCGCCGCACCGCATGCGCCGCGGATCGCCATGCCGCGTGACTATGCGAAGCGGGTGGTGGAGGGCGCCCGGCACGTTTCGCCGGCGTTGGGTGATCGCATGCGAGCGGCAACCTTGCTGGATCGCCCGGTTTTCATCCGCGAGTTGCTGCCGCAGGATCTGAAGCTGGAGATCGAACGCCTGGGCCACGGCCAGGCGCTCAAGGTCGCTGGTTTTCTGGCCAAGGTGGTGGGGCACGCGCATTGCCGGCAGATGGACGCAGCTGCGCGCAAAGCCTGGCGCAAGGAGTTGCAGCGCAATCGCTCCAAATCGCTGGACGCGCCGTCGTGGCTATGGTCAAGCGTGATTGATTTGATGGCCGAGCATGAACGCGGTTATCTGGAACATTGCCGCCGATACGTGCTGCAAGGCGATCGCTGATCGGAGCGCGCGCGGTCAATGTATCCGCGCGTTGCTATCCGTCAATGATCAGAACGAGCGATTGACCGCGTACGAAGCGAGCGTGAGCAGCGCTTCGCGATAGGGCGAGTCGGGCAGATGGTCCAGCGCCGCACGCGCGGCGTCGGCGTGCGCAGCGGCACGTTCGTGCGTGCGCTCGAGCGCGCCGGAATCGCGGATCGCCGCGATGATGTGATCGAGCGAATCGAGGCCGCCATGTTCAATCGCATGGCGCAACGATTGCGCATGCGCGGAATTGGCGGGATCCGATTTGGCGCGTTCCAGCGCGTAGATCAGTGGCAGGGTGGGTTTGCCTTCGGCCAGGTCATCACCGATGTTCTTGCCCAGGGTGTTCGCATCGCTCACATAGTCGAGCAGGTCGTCGGCGATCTGGAACGCGTAGCCGAGCTGCATGCCGTACTCGCGCAGCGCCTTCACCTGCCGCTCCGGCAGGCCGCCGAGCAGGCCGCCGAGTTCGGTGGCGGCGGCAAACAGCACCGCGGTCTTGCGCTCGATCACGGCCAGGTACGCCGCTTCGCTCACGTCGGCATTGCCGATATTGAGCAGCTGCAGCACTTCGCCCTCGGCGATCGTGTTGGTGGTGTCGGCGAGGATGCGCATGATGCGCATGTCATCGAGTTCCACCATCAACTGGAATGAGCGCGAATACAGGAAATCGCCGACCAGCACGCTGGCGGCATTGCCCCACAGCGCGTTCGCGGTCTTGCGGCCGCGGCGCAGATCCGATTCGTCCACCACATCGTCGTGCAGCAGGGTGGAGGTGTGGATGAATTCGATCACCGCCGCCAGCTTGATGTGCTGTTCACCCTTGTAGCCGGCGGCTCCGGCGGCCAGGGTGTGCAGCATCGGCCGCAACCGCTTGCCACCGCTGGCAATAATGTGGTCGGCGATCTGGTTGATCAGCACCACGTCGGAGGACAGTCGCTTGCGGATCAACACGTCGACGCGCTGCATGTCGGCAGCGGCGAGGTCGCGCACATCGGCGAAGTCGGCGGTACGGCTGGCGTCGGCTGGCATTGGATTCATGGACACGTCAAGGCGGAGGTGTATCGGCGTGATTATAGGGCCGTGCGACAGATTGCGGCGTGCCATCTCGCTGTAAACCTTGAGGGGGCCGAAATGGCCGGCCATCGGGATTTGCAATAAACCACAGTCGGCCCAATGATGAGTGCCTGCGGTTTCGTGGAACCGTGCGCCGAGTACCGATCCGATGGCACATGAAATCATCGCGCTGATCGCCCAATACGGCTTGCTGCTGGTCTTCCTTAATGTATTGCTGGAGCAGGCAGGGGTGCCGGTGCCGGCCGTGCCGACGCTGGTGGTGGCCGGTGCGCTGGCGGCGAGCGGAGATTTGCCGGTTGTCAACGTGCTGCTCGCCGCGCTTGCCGCGTGCCTGATCAGCGATCTGCTGTGGTACTGGGCCGGTCGGCACTTTGGCGCGGGGGTGATGCGCAGGCTGTGCCGCATCTCGCTGTCGCCTGATTCGTGCGTGCGGCAGTCCGAGCTGCGATTCAATCGCTGGCGTGGGCAAGTACTGCTGATCGCGAAATTCGTGCCTGGACTGTCGACTGTAGCGCCGCCGCTGGTGGGTGCGATGGGGTTGCGACTGTCCGTATTCGTGCTGTTCGATGGGCTGGGCTCGCTGCTCTGGCTAGGTGTTGCCGTGGGGCTCGGTTACGCATTTTCCGCGCAGATCGACGTTTTGCTGGCGGCATTGGCCAGTGCCGGCACCTTCGCGTTCGAGCTGGTGCTGTGCCTGCTTGCGCTCTACATCCTGGGCAAATGGTGGCAGCGCCGGCACCTGCTGCTGACGTTGCGGATGGCGCGCATCACGGTGGAAGAATTGAATCAGGCCGTCGCGGACGGACAGTCTCCGATCGTGGTGGATGTCCGTTCGGAGGCGTCGCGTCAGCTTGATACGCGGATCATTCCCACGGCGTTGTTGGTGGATTCCAGAGGCATTGACCGGGCCGTGCATGACATCCCGTTCGATCAGGAGCTGGTGATCTACTGCAATTGCCCGAACGAAGTAACCGCCGCCAAGGCGGCAAAGATCCTGATGGGGCAAGGCTACCGGCGCGTGCGCCCGCTACTCGGCGGCCTGGATGCGTGGGACGCGGCCGGCTATATGACTGAGCGGTTGCCGTTGACGTCCGAGGCGGCCGACGAAAGTTCGGTTCGGGCGGTCATCTAGGCAGGCTCCAAGCCGTCCGGCGGTGAATGCGGTTGCCATTCCCTCGGCTCCAATCAGCTCCTCGAAGCGGGAAATTTGCCGGCACGCCATGGATTTAGGCGGCGCTGCCTGCGCAATTTTCGCGCCGCGGCTGAGGGTGGGCGGGGCTTAACCACAAATCTTTACGCGTTCTATACGGGGTGGCGGCAATTCGCTATCCCGTTCTTATGCGCGACTTCTTACGATGCGCGTCTCGCTATAGGAGTCCGCCTGATGGATGCCGTCTACCTGCTTCTGCTGATCGTGTTGTCCGCCGCCATATTCGGCTTTCTGCTGCTCTGCGATCGCCTGGGCCAGCGCAAGTAACGCGCGCGAGCACCGTTTTAGCGTCTTTTAAGGAGCGTTTTTCGTGAACATTATTTATGTGTTGGCCACCGTGATCGCGGTGGTTCTGGCCGGCTACCTGTGCGTAGCCCTGCTCAAGCCGGAGTGGTTCGAATGAATGCCAATGACTGGATTCAGATCGCCCTCAGTCTGGGCGTCCTGTTGCTGTTGGTGAAGCCGCTGGGCAGCTACATGGCCCTGGTATTTGCCGATACGTCGAACAATGCCGCTCCCAACAAGGTCCTGCGGTTTGGCCACGGCACTGAGAAACTGCTCTATCGCCTGTGCGGCATCGACGGTAGTGAAGACATGGGCTGGCGCCGCTATGCGGTAGCCATGCTGGCGTTCAACCTGATCGGCTTGCTGGTCGTCTATGTGTTGCAGCGCGCGCAGCCGTGGTTGCCGCTGAATCCGCAGCATTTCGCGACCATCACGCCGGACTCGGCGTTGAACACCGCGATCAGCTTCGCCAGCAATACCAACTGGCAGGGTTACGGCGGCGAGTCGACGATGAGCTATCTGACTCAGATGCTCGGGCTGGCGGTGCAGAACTTTGTGTCGGCAGCGACCGGCATGGCGATCCTGCTGGCGGTGATTCGCGGCTTTACTCGTCGCAGCGCGAAGGCGGTGGGCAATTTCTGGGTCGACATGACCCGCAGCACGCTTTACGTGCTGGTTCCGCTGTCGCTGCTGCTGGCGTTGTTGCTGGTATCGCAAGGCGTGGTGCAGAACTTCAAGAGCTACGTCGACGTACCCGTCGTGCAGACCACCACGATGACCGAGGCCGTCAAGGACGCCGCCGGGAATCCCGTGCTCGATGCTGCGGGAAAACCCGTCACCAAGGACAGCCCGGTCACGACGCAGACCTTGCCGATGGGTCCGGCCGCTTCGCAGATTGCAATCAAGCAATTGGGCACCAACGGCGGTGGTTTCTTCGGCGCCAACTCGGCACATCCGTATGAGAACCCGACACCGCTGAGCAACTTCTTCGAGTTGCTGTCGATCCTGCTGATTCCCGCGGCGCTTTGCTACACGTTTGGTTCGATGATCGGCGATCGTCGGCAAGGCTGGGCCTTGTTGATGGTGATGCTGTTGATCTTCGTGCCGCTGTTGATCGCCTGCACGAGTGCAGAGCAGGGTGGCAATCCTGCTCTGCCCGCACTTTCCGTCGACCAGCACGCTACCGCGTTGCAGGCTGGCGGCAACATGGAAGGCAAGGAAACCCGCTTCGGTATCGTCAATTCCACACTGTGGGCGACCTATACCACGGCGGCGTCGAACGGCTCGGTCAACGCGCAGCACGACTCCTTCACTCCGTTGGGCGGCATGATCCCGATGTGGCTGATGCAGCTGGGTGAGGTGATCTTCGGCGGTGTGGGCTGCGGTCTCTACGGCATGCTCGCGTTCGCCGTGGTTGCGGTGTTTATCGCCGGCCTGATGGTAGGACGCACACCGGAATACCTCGGCAAGAAAATCGAAGCGCACGAGATGAAAATGGCCAGCCTGGCCGTGCTGATTCCCTGCTTGCTGGTGGTGGTGGGCACCGCTATTGCGGTGATGGTGCCGGCCGGCGTCGCCGGTGTGGCGAACCCTGGTCCGCATGGCTTCAGCGAGATTCTCTATGCGTTGAGTTCGGCGTCGAACAACAACGGCAGCGCGTTTGGTGGTCTGTCGGTCAATACGCCGTTCTGGAACGTGTTGCTGGGCATCTGCATGTTTGTCTCTCGCTATGCGCTGGCGATTGCGATGCTGGCGCTGGCCGGATCGCTCGCTGCGAAAAAGCACGTACCGATATCGGCCGGCACCTTGCCGACGCATACCCCTTTGTTCGTGGTGCTGCTGGCTTGCGTGGTGGTGGTGGTGGGTGCGTTGACCTTCCTGCCCGCGCTGGCGCTTGGGCCCATCGTCGAATCTTTGATGTCAGCTGCAGGACACTGATCCATGACTCCCCTATCTGATGTGGTGCGCGCTCCAGTGGACCGCGTACAAACGGCCCGCGCTGGCGTGGTTAGCAGCTTCGGCCGCGAACTGATCCTCAAGGCGATCGCCGATTCGTTCCGTAAATTGTCGCCGCGGACGCAGTTTCGCAACCCGGTGATGTTCGTAGTGTTCGTGTGCAGTGTGCTGACCACGCTGTTGTGGGTGCAGGCACTGAGCGGCCATGGCGAAGCGCCGACCGGCTTCATTTTCTGGGTCAGCGTCTGGCTGTGGTTTACCTTGCTGTTCGCGAACTTCGCCGAGGCGTTGGCGGAAGGTCGTGGCAAGGCGCAGGCCGCCGCTTTGCGCAGTTCGCGCAAGGACGTAGTGGCCAAGAAACTTGCCGGTCCCTACCGCGATGCCGCGATCACGTTCACACCGTCGAACGAATTGCGTACCGGCAACTTCGTGTTGGTCGAGGCGAATGAGCCCTTGCCCGGCGACGGCGAAGTGGTGCTGGGTGCGGCCAGTGTGGACGAGAGCGCAATTACCGGGGAATCCGCACCGGTGATTCGCGAATCCGGTGGCGATCGCAGTGCGGTCACCGGCGGCACCCGCGTGCTGTCGGACTGGCTGGTGGTACGCATCACCAGCAATCCCGGCGAGAGCTTTCTTGATCGCATGATTGCGATGGTCGAGGGTGCCTCGCGCCGCAAGACGCCGAACGAGATCGCGCTGACCATCCTGCTGGCCAAGTTCACGCTAATCTTCCTGCTGGCCTGCGCCACCTTGCTGCCGTATTCGATCTATAGCGTGAAGGCGGCGGGCATCGGGCACCCGATCACCCTGACCGTGCTGATCGCGCTGCTGGTCTGCCTGATCCCGACGACGATCGGCGCGCTGCTTTCGGCGATCGGCATTGCCGGCATGGATCGAATGATTCGCGCCAACGTGATCGCCACCTCCGGCCGTGCGGTCGAGGCGGCAGGCGACATCGACGTGCTGCTGCTGGACAAGACGGGCACGATCACCCTGGGCAATCGTCAGGCGGTGGCGTTCCTGCCGGCGCCGGGCGTGGAAGAGAGCATGCTTGCCGATGCCGCCCAGCTGGCTTCGCTGGCCGATGAAACACCCGAGGGTCGCAGCATCGTGGTGCTGGCGAAGGAGAAGTTCGGCATCCGCGAGCGCGAGCTGGAAGCCACGGCCGCACAGTTCGTGCCGTTTACTGCGCAAACCCGCATGAGCGGTGTCGACATGGTCGGCCGCAGCATCCGCAAGGGCGCGCTGGACGCGGTCGAGAAACACCTCGATGCCGTCGGCAGCCACTTGCCGCCCCTGGTCAAGCGCATGGCCGAAGAGATCGCCCGTCGCGGCGCGACTCCGCTGATCGTGACCGAGGGCACGACAGCGCTTGGCGTGATCGAGCTGAAGGACATCGTCAAGGGCGGCATCCGCGAACGTTTCGCCGAGATGCGCCGGATGGGCATCAAGACCATGATGATCACCGGCGACAATCCGCTCACTGCGGCGGCGATCGCGGCCGAGGCAGGCGTGGATGATTTCCTCGCCGAGGCGACGCCCGAAGCCAAGCTCAATCTGATCCGCGATATCCAGGCCGAGGGACGGCTGGTCGCGATGTGCGGCGACGGCACCAACGACGCACCGGCACTGGCCCAGGCCGACGTGGCAGTGGCGATGAACACCGGCACGCAGGCAGCCAAAGAAGCCGGCAACATGGTCGACCTGGATTCCAATCCGACCAAGCTGATCGAAGTGGTCGAGATCGGCAAGCAGATGCTGATCACCCGCGGCTCGCTCACCACGTTCTCGATCGCGAACGACATCGCCAAATATTTCGCGATTATTCCGGCGGCATTCGCGACCACTTATCCGGTGCTCAATACGCTCAACGTGATGCATCTGGCGACACCGCAGAGCGCGATTCTTTCGGCGGTGATTTTCAATGCACTGATCATCATTTGCCTGATCCCGCTGGCACTGAAGGGCGTGGCCTATCGCGCGCTTGGTGCTGGTGCGCTGCTGCGCCGCAATCTGCTGGTCTACGGCCTGGGTGGCGTGATCGTGCCCTTCGTCGGCATCAAGCTGATCGACATGTTGCT
>Ga0302317_10000029_pt1 | contig 135915 bp, 138 predicted proteins | sample III_Palsa_N3_3_FD_200450 | JGI IMG/M metagenome (GOLD analysis project Ga0302317, IMG submission 200450) | Peat permafrost microbial communities from Stordalen Mire near Abisko, Sweden - III_Palsa_N3_3 | ecosystem: Environmental > Terrestrial > Soil > Palsa > Peat permafrost | place: Sweden...
AGTCCCCGACCTGGCACGAAGCGTCGAAGAGGGCGGTTCGACCCTGACGGGCAGCGAACTGCGGATCGAGGCGCCCGGCGTTGCTTGTCCGCCGCAAGCTGTTCGTCGTGAGCGTCCGGTATCGGGAAGGCTGCTGGTCGGATCGGTCGCGCGGCGAAACTTGCTCAATCAGACGATTGTGGCCAATGTCTGCGCAGCCGCGCTTCCTCGAATGGCCGCGATGTTGCGGGCTGCAACGGCTATCTGCGAAGTTGCGGTCGCTGCGCCCGCAGAGATGCTATTTACATCCGATGCAACTCGGCCAGTCCACGATGCAGAGTCTGCTGCGAGGGTGTCGACCTCGTTGACGGCAGACGACACGCCGTCTTCGATGAGATGCCAGGCGCCTTCAGCGCCGGAAACAATCCCTTCGGCCAAATCGACGACCCCTGTCTTGGCAGCCTCATAAGTCGCCTCTAAGCCATGACCAACCGCCGCTGCTGTGTCCTCCACGCCTGTCACTAGCAACTTTCCGGCGTTCTCCAGTCCGGCAAGCGCTGCCTCGCTGATACTCACCGTGGCACTCCCGACATTGCTGAAGGTTTGGCCGAGACTCTGTGCGAGCGTCTGCGTTGTGCCGGTCTGAGCCGCGCCCGAATTTGAGCTCCGTGCCTCCTGCGCGGCGTGCTGGCGGTAGGCGGACGCCGAGTATTGCCCGGTAGACAAGATCATGCTAATGCTCCAATTGCCCTCGATGCTATTCAGTTCGGGCGGCTTTCAACCCCGGAATCGTGGGGCGATCTCGGTGCAATTGCGCGCACCACCAAGAGGCCCATATCCCTCGTTCTGCCTTGGGAGTTTCTCATCGGGCTGGCATTTGTCGTTGTACGAGTCGACGAAGTGATCGATTTTCTGCACGAGTTGCTTGACGCTTGGGAACGATCCGCGCCGTATTGCCTTGTCGGTGATGAGCGCGAAGAAGCGTTCGACTTGGTTGATCCAAGAGCTGTAAGTCGGCGTGAAGTGCATGTGCCAGCGCGGCCGCGCAGCCAGCCACGCTTTGACCTTCGGGTGCCCGAATTGCTCATCCTTGAGGGATGACCATCGAATCACGATCACGGTCCAGCCTGACCCGCCCGAGGGCGACCGAGATATCACGATGAAACGATGGCGGGCGCCGGAACACCTCGCCAAGGGCATCCTCGCGCTCTTCGCCGTGGTGGTCCTGGCCACCGCTGCCATGGCTTGGCGCAACACTGAACGCCTGCAGGTCAACGACAGGGCCGTCATTTTTCTCATCTGGCGCCGAGATGTCGGCCGGGCTTTTCGGGGCTGTGGAGTCGGATAAAGCGGATGGCCGCGACTTGGTACTGCTCGCTGGCGACGAGAGTGCAATGAAGCAAATGTCTCCTGGCTGGCCGTACTCCCCCAGCTGCCTAGCGTTGGCGTACGCCCTCATTCGCTGCCGCGGCCCGGTCGTCTGTTGGTGAGCCACGACCGGACGGTCACCGGTGGCGGCTTTCAGGTAGTCTGGCAAAGCGATCTCCGAGTCCGGCCACCTTCGTCGACATGGCACGCGACCGCGTGGGCGCGATCCAGCTCGCCGGCGCGTCCACGAGCCTCGACGCCGGTGTCACCTTCGCGTCCGCGCCGGGCATGCAGATCGACTTCGCGGTGACGCACGGGCTGAGCGACTCGGTCCCGGCGTTCCAGGCGGGGCTGGGGCTGTCGTCGAGCTTCCAGGATATGCGTTCAGCGCCGCGCAAGCCGCGCCGACTTAGCATCCGTCCGCCGACAAAAAGTCAGGGAGGCGGCATCCATGATCAGCCACGATCTCGCGCGCGGGCGAAGCCGCGCTGCGTTCGTCGTCGCGCGGTCGCTCGCGCTGTCGATGGCGGCGGCGTTCGCGGGCCACGCGCGCGCCGCGGCCGACGCGCCGCCCGCGTGCGCGACCGGGAGCCAGACGCTCATTCTGCAGCACCCCGCGCAGGGTTCGACGCTGCGGGTGGATGTCGACGCCGTCCCCCTGAGAGGTCGCCGCGTGTGGATCACCGTGGAAGGACACGCCGGGGGCGCCGCGCCGCTGCGCGTGCCGTTGATGATGGCGTTCGAGTCCGCACCCGACGACTCGTCGATGGCGTTCGCTCAATATGGCACTCTTTTGGCTGAGCCGGGGTCCGACGGACACGTGGGGCTGTCCCAATGGGTCTACTACGGCTTGCATCGCCTCAGGGTGCTGGCCACGCCGCAGGCCGGCACCGACATGTCCGGCGTGACGCTGCGGCTGCGGTGCTCCGAGGTGCTCGTCGAAAACGCGCCGCCGACCCAGCAGGCGCTGCTCGACGAACTCGTGGCCCTGTACCTCGACAAGGCCGTGCATCCGCCGGCCGACCCGGCCCGCTTTCGCGCGATGGCGCAGTCCTTCGCGACGGGCGCCCGGACCGCTGACGACGTTTTCGGAGCGATGCGTCTGACGATGCAGGAAGCGGGCGACAGGCACAGCTACATCGTTCCGGTGTCGGGACGCGCCGCGTTCTATGACCGGCTCGCGCCCACGCCGCCGCGAGTGGAGTTGCGTGCCGACGGCGTCGCGATCGTCGCGCTGTCGCAAGTCGCCTTCGACCACGATATCGCCGCTTCCACCGCGTACGCTCGCGACCTCCACGCGGCCATCGCGCGCGTGCAGGCTCGCCACCCGCACGGCTGGATCGTGGACCTGCGCGGCGACGGCGGCGGCGACATGTGGTCGATGCTGGCCGGCCTGTCGGCGCTCGTCGACGGCCCGCGGGTGGGCGCGTTCGTATCACGCGAGGGAACCGAGGCGTGGCTCGTCTCGGACGGCCAGTCCGGCACCAGTCGCTATCCGGTCGAGGCCAGCATCGGCCCGCGCGATCCGCTGGCGATCTCCTCGCCAATCGCCGTGCTGATCGGGCCGGGCACGGCCAGCTCGGGCGAGGCCACCGCCGTCGCCTTCGAAGCCCGCCCACGCACGCGATTCTTCGGCAAGCCGACGCTGGGCCTCTACAACAGCGGCATCCAGCAGTACGCGCTGTCGGACGGCACGATGTTCGGCATCGTGAACGTGCTCAACGTGGATCGCACGGGCCGCGTCCGCGAAGGTGCGCTGGTGCCCGACACGGTGGTCGCCGACGGCGATGACGCGGTCGAGGCGGCGGCCGCGTGGCTGCTGGCGCAGCCGGCGGTCAGCGCGTCCAGTCGATCCGAGCAAGCATCCTCTGCAAACGCTACGCCGTCTGCGGATTGAGTGGCGCCGCCCACGCCACTCGCTCCCATCCGTACATGAAGCTTGCGCGCTGTTCGTGTGCGGTGCTGGTCCCGCCGCCGACGCCGCAGACGCCGCAGACGCCGCAGACGCAGTTTGAGCCACAAGCCGTCGCTCATGACCGACGGCTTACCTGCAAGCCGGTCGGCCTGAGATCGCGCGGTGCGGGGCTTGTCTGCCGCTGAGGCTTGGACAAGCGACGGCAGACTCTTGCCGCCGGCTCTGCAGCGTCTGCAGCCGACGGCCTACTCGACGCGAATGTCAGCAAGTCGCCAGGAAGCCCGTCGCCTGCGATGACACGGGGAGGCCGGCGCCGGCTTCAAAAGCTGCATAATCCGGTCCGAATCGCCACTGGTCGACTTGATCGGTGCGTTCTCGCAGACGCATGGCCACAAGCCCTCCTCTCATCCGCAGGCTGACCCTGTCAGTGCTGTTGCTGCTCACCTTGCTGTTCACGCAGCAGGGTGCGCTGCTGCATGAGTTGAGCCACTGGCACGTGCCTTCGAAGTCGGTTGAGGTGAAGGCGGAGGCCGTCAGCGTCGACACTGACTTCTGCCTGGACTGCCTGGCGTTCGCCCAAGCGGCCGGTCTGGCGCAATTCGATCTCCCCGCCCTGCCGAGCCACGAAGGGCTCAGCTACCACTTCGTCTCCGAGGCTGCGGGCAGCGTCGCGGAGGCCTCGACGCCAGCGCTTCGCAGCCGCGGGCCACCCCTGTTCGCCTGACACGTTGAATCGCTGCGTCTCGTCGCCGTGAGGCTCGAGGCGTCATGCCGTCTTTCCGAGTCAGAGGAACAATTCATGATCACGATTTCCCGCGAGCGGCTTGCGCTCGCGTGCACGGCCGGGCTCGCCTTGGCGGCGCTCGTGCCGTCGTCGGCCGTCGCGCAGATGCAGCCGGCCGCCCGTGCGCACGTCCACGGCATCGCCAGCGTTGACGTGGCCGTCGACCCTGCGGCCATCACGATCTCGCTGAGCTCGCCGCTCGACAACCTCATCGGGTTCGAGCACCCACCGCACACCGATGCGGAACGAGCGGCCAGCACCTCGGCAATCGCCGCGCTGCAACGCGGCGAACAGGTCTTCGCCATCGACCCGGCTGCGGGCTGCAAGCTGAAGAGCGTCGAGCTGTCTTCCGCCGCGCTGGGAGTTGGCCATCCCGATCCGTCGGAGGCCGAAGCCGGTCATGCCGACATCGATGGCACGTACGAGTTCACGTGCAGCGCGCCTCGTCTGGCGCAGTTCATTGACGTCGGCCTGTTCCAGTTCCCGCACATGCAGAAGGTCACCGTCCAGGTGGCCGCCCCCCGAGGGCAGTTCGTGCGCGAGCTCGGGCCGGCGCAGCGCCGCATCGTCCTCTCCGGCCGGTGAGGGCGCGACATGATCGAGATTCGCAACGCGACCTATCGCTGGCGCGGGGCTGCCGCTGACTGCCTGGACATCGAGTCGCTGGCGCTCGCGGCAGGCGGCAGCCTGTTCCTGCACGGCCCCAGCGGCTCGGGCAAGAGCACGCTGCTGGGCCTGCTCGCGGGCGTGCTCGCGCCGCGCACGGGCGACGTCAAGGTGCTCGGCACGGCCATGGAAGACCTGTCCGCCGTCCAGCGTGATGCCTTTCGCGCCGACCACGTCGGCTACATCTTCCAGCAGTTCAACCTGCTGCCGTACCTGAGCATCGAAGACAACGTCCTGCTGGCGTGCCGGTTCTCCGCGCTGCGCTCGAAGCGCGCGGAGGAGGCGGCGCGATCGCCGCTCGGGCATGCGCGTCACTTGCTCAAAGGCATGGGGCTGGACGAGGAACTGTGGCACCGCAAGGCGTCCGAGCTGTCGGTCGGCCAGCAGCAGCGTGTCGCGGCGGCGCGCGCGTTGATCGGCTCGCCCGAGCTGGTGATCGCCGACGAGCCGACGTCGGCCCTCGACGCTGCGTTGCGCGACGGCTTCATGCGCCTGCTGCTCGCCGAATGCGCGCGCGCGGGCAGCGCGCTCGTGTTCGTCAGCCACGACGAGCGCCTGGCCGACCACTTCGTCCGCCGGTTGTCGCTGCCCGCCATCAATCGCGCGAGCGTGCGCCAGGGTTCCGAAGAGGTGACCGCATGAGGACGCTGCTCACCATCGCCTGGCGCAGCGGCTGGAACCGGCGCGCGACGCTCGCGCTCGTCGCCTTCTCGATCGGGCTGTCGACGTTCCTCCTGCTGGGCTTCGAGCGCGTGCGCGCCGACATCCGCGAGAGCTTCTCGCAGTCGGTCAGCGGCACCGACCTGATCGTCGGCGCGCGTACCGGCGGCGTCCAGCTGATGCTCTATTCGATCTTCCACCTGGGCGGCGCGACCAACAACATCCGCATGGACAGCGTGCGGGCGATCGAGCAGAACCGCAACGTCGCGTGGGTCGTGCCGCTCTCTCTGGGCGACTCGCACCACGGCTTCCCGGTGCTCGCGACGACGCCGGAGTTCTTCACGCGCTTCCAGTACGGCTATCGGCAGCGGTTGGCACTGGCCTCGGGCCGGCTGTTCCACGGCTCGCTCGACGGGCTCTACGACACCGTGATCGGCGCCGAGGTGGCCGACGCGCTCGGCTACCGGCTCGGACAGCACATCACGCTGAGCCACGGTGCCGGCGGCCCGGGCGGCATCGAGCACGCCGACAAGCCGTTCACCGTCGTCGGCATCCTGCAGCGCACCGGCACGCCGGTGGACCGCACGGTGCACATCAGCCTCGAGGCGATGGAGGCGATCCACCTGGACTGGGCCGGCGGCGCGCCGATGCCCGGCGTGTCGATTCCCGCGGCGATGGCACGCAAGTTCGACCTGGCGCCGAAGCAGGTGACGGCTGCCCTGGTCGGATTGAAGAGTCGGGCCGCCGTCTTCGGCGTGCAGCGCTTCGTCGCCGACTATCCGCAAGAGGCGTTGATGGCCGTTCTGCCAGGGGTGGCGCTCGACCAGCTGTGGGACGTCGTCGGCGTCGGCGAGAAGGCCTTGCTGGCCTTGTCGGCCCTGGTCGCCGTCGTAAGCTTCGCGGGCCTGATTGCCGTGATCCTGGCCGGACTCAACGAGCGGCGGCGCGAACTGGCCGTGCTGCGCGCGGTCGGCGCCGGGCCACGCCAGGTGCTGCTGCTGCTGCTGGTCGAGGGCACGCTCGTCGCCGCGCTCGGTGTCGTCTTCGGGGCCGTGCTGGTGGCCGTGAGCACGTTCGGACTCGGCCCGTGGATCCAGTCGCACTACGGGATCGTGCTCGACGCCTCCGCGCCGAGCGCGGCCGAGTGGCAGCTCGTCGCCGAGATCGTCGCCGCCGGCGTCATCGCCAGCCTGATTCCCGCCTGGCGCGCGTATCGGCTGTCGCTCGTCGACGGCCTGTCGCCGAAGGTCTAGCCGTGAACCCGCTCGTGATCCGCTTCGTATTGCCCGCCGTTGGCGTCGTCGTCGCGCTCATTGTGCTGACGCCGATGCATGTGCGGCCGGATTTCACGACCGACAAGTCGATCACGCAGCTGGCGCCTGCCGTCGCCACAGCCGCTTCCGGCGCCTATCGGCTGACGCTCTGGCGCGAGCTGGCGCCGCCGGCCTGGAAGTCGACGCCGCCGTTCAGGAGCGAAGACGTCTCGAAGCTCGACGACGCGGACCCGCGTGCGCAGGCGCTTCTGGCGCGCATGCGATCGGCCTGGGATGCTGCACCGGCGAACGCCGCTCTGAACGGCGCGGCCATCCGTACCGCGGGCTACGTGGTTCCGATCGAAGAGTCGCGCGAAGGCCTGCGCGAATTTCTCCTGGTGCCGTACTACGGGGCCTGCATCCACATTCCGCCACCGCCTGCCAACCAGATCATCGATGTTTCCATATCCCGTCCCGTCAAGGGGCTGGACGCCATGGACACCGTCTGGGTCGAAGGCGTCCTCAAGGTGGCGCGAACGACGCACGACTCTGGCGCCAGCACCTATGCGATGCGGGCCGACGACATCGAGCCCTACAACGGACCTTCCCACTAAGGGACGGCTCCTTCAACCGGACGAATGAGAACCATGAGCCAACAAAAGCACCCTCGAGCGCTTGCCCTGCTGATCGCGGTCGGCACGTTGATCGCATGGCCGAATGCCGACGCCGCGGCGTCGTCGAAGTCGGCGGCGTCCACTGCGGCGCCGGCGGCCTACAAGATCGGCGACAAGCTCCAGACCACCAAGCCTGCGGCGAAGACCGGTGGCGCGCGCCAGATCGAGTGGGACGACCTGATGCCCGCCGACTGGGATCCGATGAAGGGCGTGCAGACCTTGCAGCTCGCCGCGCTCGGCGACGGCGATCCGCGCGCCACCGAGGCCCTCGAGAAGCTCAGGAAGGCCTGGGACGAAGCGCCCGTCGTTCCGGCGATGGACAAGCAGCACGTCGTCATCGCCGGCTTCGCCGTCCCGCTGGATGCCGAAGGAACGACGGTGCACGAACTGCTGCTGGTTCCGTATTTCGGCGCCTGCATCCACACGCCGCCGCCGCCGGCCAACCAGGTCATCCACGTGATCCTGCCGAAGCCGGCCAAGGGCCTGCGAATGATGGACACCGTGTGGATCACCGGCACCCTGCACGTGGCCAGCGCGAGCACGACCATGGGGCCGGCCGGCTACCAGCTCGATGGCGAGGCCGTCGCGCCGTACCGCGGCGGCACGCACCCTTGATCACGTCCTTCCCAGCGTTTCCTCAACCTCAACCGGAGAAGTTCATGAAGAAGATCCTGTCCATCGTCCTGCTCGGCCTGCTCTGCGCCTGCAGCAGCGCCCCCGTGACCTATACCTCGTTCAATGGAATGAACTACACGTCGGCGCCCACCAGCAAGAACGACCCGCGACTCGGCCAGCCGCGGTTCTATCGAGACGAGGGCGACAACGCCTGGTGGACGCATGCCGCCACGCCTGGAGTCAATTGACGTCCCAGCACCCGATCGACATGCGCCGTCGCCTGTCTGCACTGCTGCTCGCCTTCTGCCTGGTCTTCAGCCAGCAGGGCGCGCTGCTGCATGCGCTGCGGCATGAGTTCCCTGAAGCCACTGCGACGGCCAACGGCGAGGACGCTCATCCGGCCGGCATGACCTGTTCGGTCTGCCTGGCTTTCGCGCACATCGTCGGCGTCGTGACGAGCGCGACGGTGCCGCCCTTGCTGCTGTCGCTGGAGTTCCACTGGCCCGTGGATTCGCCGTTCGCGCGGCGGCCGGCCGATGTCCCGCAGGCGCGGGCACGCGATCCCCCCGACCTTCTCTGATTGCAACGTTCTACATGACTCCGTTCGCTGGTGAAGCCGGCGACGAACCGCAATGCCTTCCGGCAATCAGAAGAAAGTTCTCCTATGTTCAAGCCCGCACTCAGCGGCATGACGATGGCTGTCGCAGCCCTTGCCGCCCTGTCTCCCGTCCACACGTTCGCACAATCCACTGGCGCGGCGGCGTCAGCCCCGGACGCCGCAGCCTCTGCCGTGACGGCGCCCGCCGGCGGGGGCGTGCAGCAAGTCGAAGTCACCGCGCGCGTCAAGCGCCTCAACGACGCGCGCACGGGCATCCAGACCCAGACCGGTGCCTCGACCTATACGCTCGACTCGCAGGCGATCAACGCCATGCCCGGTGGCGACAACGTGCAACTGAACCAGGTTCTGTTGCAAGCGCCCGAAGTGGCCCAGGACTCGTTCGGCCAGTTCCACGTTCGCGGCGAACACAACGGCCTGCAATACCGGATCAACGGCCTGATCCTGCCCGAGGGCATCAGCGTGTTCGGGCAGTCGCTCGACCCGCGCCTGATCGAGTCGGTCACGCTCGTCACCGGCGCGCTCCCTGCCGAATACGGCTTGCGCACGGCCGGCATCATCGACGTCAAGACGAAGACCGACGCCGTCGAGCCGGGTGGCGCGATCTCGATCTACGGCGGAAGCCATGGAACGGTGCAGCCCAGCATCAGCTACGCAGGCGGCACGGGCGACATCCACTTCTTCGTCTCGGCCGATTCGCTCTCGAACGACCTGGGAATCGAATCACCGGATGGCAGTTCGTCGCCCCTGCACGACCACACGAAGCAACATCACGCGTTCGGCTACGTCGAAGACGTCCTCGATGCGGAGAACCGCGTCGCCGCCGGCGCGGGAACGTCGGTCGGCGCGTTCCAGATCCCGAACCAGCGCGGCCTGCAGCCATCGCTGGGCCTGGACGTGAACGGACAGACGACCTATCCGAGCGAGTACCTCGACGAGAACCAGCGCGAGATCACCCACTTCGGCTTCCTGAGCTTCCAGCACTCGCAAGGCAAGCTCGACTGGCAGACCTCCGTCATCGGCCGCTACTCGAGCCTGACGTTCACGCCCGACCCGCTCGGCGACCTTCTGTACAACGGCATCGCGCAGGATGCGTACAAGCGCAACACGGCCGTCGCACTGCAATCGGACGCCGCCTACAAGCTCGACGCGGCCCACACGATCCGTGGCGGCGTGTTCGTGCAACGCGACCTCTCGCTGAGTCGCACCACCTCCCAGGTGCTGCCCACCGACGCCCAAGGCAATGCCGGCACGGTGCCGGAATCCATCGTCGACAACGGCAGCAAGGTCGAGCTCATGGAGAGCCTGTACCTGCAGGACGAGTGGACCCTGCAGCCCGGACTGACGCTGAACTACGGCGCGCGCTTCGACAACCTCGAGGCCTACACCAAGGGCCACCAACTGAGCCCGCGCGTCAACATGGTGTGGAACGCGACCTCGTCTACCACGGTCCATGGCGGCTATTCGCGCTACTTCTCGCCGCCGCCGTTCGAGCTCGTGGGCAGCGAGGACGTCGCGAAGTTCGCCAACACCACGGCGGCACCCGAAGTCTCGCAGGCCGACACGCCGAAGGCCGAGCGCGCGAACTACTTCGACTTCGGCGTCGACCAGACGATCCTGCCTGGATTCACCGCCGGGCTCGATACGTACTACAAGCGCTCCAAGAATCTGATCGACGAGGGCCAGTTCGGCGCGCCGATCATCCTGACGCCGTTCAACTACGCCCACGGCAAGCAGTACGGCGCCGAGCTGAAGCTGAACTACGTGCATCGGGACCTCTCGGTCTATGGCAACGTCGCGTTCCAGAGCGCTCGCGGCCAGGATATCAATTCGGCGCAATTCAACTTCGGAGCCGACGACCTCGCTTACATCGCGAACCACTACATCCACCTGGATCACGAGCAACGCATCACCGGCTCGGCCGGCGCGTCGTATCTGCTGCAAGGAACGCGCTACAGCGCCGACCTGATCCTGGGCTCGGGACTGCGCGCGGACGAGACGCTTCCGGACGGCAGCAGCATTCCGAACGGCGCACACCTGCCGACCTACACGCAGGTCAACCTCGCCGCGAGCCACAAGTTCCAGTTGGGTAGTGCAGGCGACGTGACGTTACGAGTGGATGTCGTGAACGCGTTCGACCGCGAATACGAGATCCGCAACGGCACGGGCGTCGGCGTCGGCGCGCCGCAATTCGGGCCGCGTCGGGGCTTTTTCTTCGGAATCTCGAAGTCGCTCTGACCGACGCAGCACCGGACCTCGATCAATGATCGAGGTCCATCCCAACGATGTCTCCGGCTCCGCCATGCAAATTCGTTCGACAGTCGTCGTCCTCGGCGTCGTCGCCTCGTGCGCGTTCAGCGGCAACGTGTTCGCACAGGCCAGCCGCGAGACGGCGCTCGCCACCTTGCGAGCTGCGGCAGACGCGGGAAGCGTCGACGCAGAGGTTTCGTTGGCCGCGTTGCTGGACAGCGATCCCAAGGTGCAAGACGAGGAGGCGCTCGCCTGGTACGAGAAGGCGGCGCGAGGGGGGAGCCGCGTCGCACAGCAACGCTATCTCGAGATGCGATCGAGGCCGCGCACGCTACTTTCGGCGCCGCGGGGTGCTTTCGTCATCCACCTTCCGAAAGGTTCGCTGGGGGAGGACGGGCCGCCGCCGGACATCCCGGCTGGCTATCACTGCCATCCGTTGGGCAACCAGCAGATGTGGTGCCACGGAGGCACCGACCTGAAGCGCTGAGACCTCGGGCCCTGGCTGCGACCAGCGGCCGGCGACTGTTGCGCGTTCTGTTCGTACGGTTCCGGCAGCTGCCCGCGTGTTGATGCCGCGCGGTTGCCTGCGCCGCGATGCCTGACAGCTGACTCAGAGCCCCACCCTCGCTCCAAGCTCGACGATGCGGTTCGGCGGCAGCCGGAAAAACGCAGTCGCGTCATTCTCGTTGCGGTGCATCCAGGCGTAGAGATACCGCCAGACGGGATTCAGTCGACCTTCATCCGCATCGTTCGCCGTGATGGAGATCTGCGAAAGGAAGAAGCTCGTCTGCATCAGATCGAATCCTTCGCCGTCGAGCGCGACCCCGGCCAGCGCGGCGGGGATGTCGGGCTGCTGCATGAAGCCGTAGCGCAGGATGACGTGATGGAAGCCATAGCCCAGCGACCGCGTCTGCGCGTGTCCGGCCCCGCGGATGCGAGGCACGTGCGCGGTCTCGACGCTCAGGATCACGATCCGCTCATGGAGAACATGGAAATGCTTCGCGCTGTGCAGCATCGCGACCGGCACGACGTCCACTCGGCGCGAGAGATAGACGGCCGTTCCCTCGACCTTGCGCTCGTCGTCCACCGTCTCGATGAACAGCGACAGCGGAATCGTCTCCCGCTCGACGTGGCGGACCATCGCCTCGTGGCCCAGGCGCCAGGCACGCATCAGCGCGAAGACCAGGGTCGCGGCGACGAGCGGCACCCAGCCGCCCTCGACGATTTTGGTGAGGTTGGCGCCCACGAAGGCCGCATCCACGACGATCAACGCGCCGGCGATCGGGGCGGCGAGGACGACGGACCATCCCCACTGCTCGCGCATGACCTTGTAGAGCAGCAGCGTGGTCAGCAGCATGGTCAGTGAGACGGCCGTCCCGAACGCCGCGGCGAGCCGGTCGGACGAGCCGAAGCTGACCGCGAGCAGGAGCGTCAACAGCATCAGCGTCCAGTTCACCGCCGCGACGTAGATCTGGCCGTAGCCCTCCGCCGAGGTCTGCGTCACGTTCAGGCGGGGACACAGGCCGAGCTGGATCGCCTGCCGGGTCATCGAGAATACGCCGCTGATGATGGACTGGCTCGCGATGATGGTCGCCACTGTCGCGAGGGCCACCAGCGGCAGGCTGGCCCAGGCCGGCCCGAGGAGAAAGAACGGATTGCCGCCCGCAGGCACGCTGCCGGCGGCGACCAGCGCCGTCTGGCCCGCGTAGTTCAGCAGCAGCATCGGCAGCACCACCGCATACCAGCCGACGCGGATGGGACGCGCGCCGAAATGGCCCATGTCGGCATACAGCGCCTCGGCGCCCGTCGCGCTGAGGAAGACCGCCCCGAGCACCGTGAAGCCCTTGAATCCGTGACCGGCGAGGTACTGCAGGCCATAGCGCGGATCCAGCGCTTGCAGCACGGAGGGATGGGCGACGATGCCGCGCAAGCCAAGCACGCCGATGGTCAGGAACCACACCGCCATCACGGGCCCGAAAAGGCGACCGATCGTGGCCGTGCCCTGGCGCTGGAGCACGAACAATCCAAACAGGATCGTGACGGCCAGCGGCAGGATATAGGGCGCAACGGCCGGAGCGGGCTCCTTCAAGCCTTCAAGCGCGCTCAACACGGAGATGGCCGGCGTGATCGCCCCGTCACCGTAGAGCAGCGCTGCGCCGAGCATCCCCAGCACGACCAGGGCCGGCCGAGTCTTTCCCTTTAACGCCAGACGAGCCATCAGCGCGAGGATGCCGCCCTCGCCATCGTTGTCGGCGCGCATGACCAGGGCGACGTACTTCACGGACGTGGTGATGATCAATGTCCAGACGATCAACGAGAACATGCCCAGCGCCACGGCGGGCGTCGCGCCGCCGGCCCATTCCAGCGCGGTCTTCAGCGTGTAGAGCGGGCTTGTCCCGATGTCTCCGTAGACGACGCCGAGGGCGCCGAGCAGCAGCGCGCCCAGCGGCCCTGAGGTTGCGAGCGGGTGCGAGGCGGCGCCATCGTCAGTGGCCGTCGTGGGGGCAGGCGCTTGGATGTCAGGCATCGCGATCTCAAATCATGGCAGTCAGTCGCTGCAGAGTGCGTTGCGTGTCGACCGTCCGCCCGCTCGGCGGCGAGGCACGCGAACCATCACCAGTTCCAATTCGCCCAGCCTTCCCTCCGGGGACTCGCCTCCCGCGCGCCGGATGCACGGAGTATCTCGCGCGCCGCCTGCGCCTCCAACGCCGAGCCCACATGGACTCGCACCAGCAACTCGCCTTGCCGAAGCGCGCGAGACCGCGGCCACGACAATCGGATTGCCTCGTCGAGCCATGACCATCGCCCCTTGAGTCTGCCCCATGCTCGGGGTGCCTGTGGTGCGCCCTTCGTCTCCATCGCCGGCGCGCCGACACGCTCGGCACGAAAGCCTCTCAGCTCCAGGCGTCTGAGCGTCGCCTCTGCACAGACTTGCTGAGTGAAGACGCCCACGATGGTTTGACGCATGTCTTGCTTTCAATGTCTCGACATCCTGGGCTCGAATGAACCTAGTCGATCGAATCGGCGCGCTTCTCAGACGCCTGGGCACGTGCCTTGGTGCGGATCCGGCGACCCCAGTTGAACGCGACGATCGCATCGATGGTGAGCTTCCCGAAAGCGACCAGCGCATCAGCCCACAGGGGTTGCGTGCTGCCGGGCTCCGGCATCGCGCCGCCCACCCAGGCGCACGTCACCGCAATCGCCGCAAGCACAAAGCCGGCTTGCCAGTGATGCCAGGCAACGAGGCCAACCGGGACGGCGTAAAGCAGGGTCGCCCGAAGGCTGCCCTGAGTGATCGTGTTCAGCACAGTCAGCACCGACAACCAGCTCACCGCGGCGGCACCAGCGGCGATTGCCGGTAGAGGCAGACTTCTCGATGCGATGGCAATGGAGCGGGGCAGCATGCGCTTCGGAGACCGGACAGGAGCGTCACCGACCTCGCATTGAACTGCAGGGCGAATCAAAATGTCGTAAAGACACCGGGTGAGGCCGTAAAGAAACCGTCAATGCCGCGACGCTCCCAACCTGTGCGCCGTGACGCGCCTTAAGCCCGCCGCACTGTCACATCCGAATGGCGCGCCATGAGCGATATCTGAAAGTCAGGTGCCGACCTCGGCGACGTAGTTTCCTGTCAGGCTTGCCTTGTTCAGGCCGTGATCTGCGCTGTTGAGCCTGTTGCAGATTGGCCTACGCCGAGCGCGTCAATGCCTGCTTGCCACCCCAAAGCGGCCAGCTTCTCCTCGGGAGGCGAGGCCGGCTATCGTTCACATACCCAACCGACCGAAACATGCCGAAATCGCCGCTCCCGCAGAGGCTTGCGCCGGCCTCGGACAAGCCACCAAGCAACCCTAGAATCCAAGCATTCAAATCCAGGAGCACCTTGATGGCAGTTCGAACAATCGCGGCGTTGTGCGTGGGTGTCCTGGCGATGACGGGCGTGGCCTGCGCCGCCCGAAGCGGGGCACATCACCGGCATCGGCGGCCTCTTCTTCAAGGCGAAGGATCCGAAGGCGCTCGCCGCCTGGTACCGCGACGTGCTGGGCCTGCCGCTGCAGCCCTGGGGCGGCGCCGCGCTGCGCTACGACGCGCCCGGCCATCCGCCGGCCGCCGCCTGGAGCGCGTTCGCGGCCTCGTCGAACTACTTCTCGCCGTCGACCAGCGACTTCATGATCGACTACGCGGTCGACGACCTGGACGCGCTCGTCGCGCGCCTGACCGCCAAGGGCGTCGCCATCCTCAAGCGCAGCGACGACGACCAGAGCGGCCGCTTCGCGTGGATCCTCGATCCCGAAGGCAACAAGGTCGAGCTCTGGGAGCCGAAGCGCGCGGCGCCCTGACGCCGACGAACACTCGGCCCGTCGCGGTCACCAGACCCGCACCCGATCGCCCGGCGCCAGATACATCGCCTGCCCCGGCTGCACGTCGAAGGCCTTGTACCAGGCGTCGATGTTGCGCACCGTCCAGGCGCGGTACTCCGGCAGGGCGTGGCCGTCGCCGATGATGCGCTGACGCTGCTTCTCTTCGCGCGCCTTGCCGCACCAGCTTCTTGCGAACGCGGTGAAGAACTGGGCGTCGGCGTCGTCCGGCGCCGGCTTGCCTTGCAGCGACGCGCGGTACGCGTCGTAGGACGCACCGAGGCCGGCGAGGTCGGCCAGGTTCTCGCTCAGGGTCTGCTGGCCGTTGATGGCTAGGTCGGGGAACGGCCGGTAGGCCGAGTACTGCGCGACGAGCGCGGCGGTCGCGGCCTTGAAGTGGGCGCTGTCCTCGGGCGTCCACCAGTTGCGCAGCCGGCCCGTCGAGTCGAACTGGGCGCCCTGGTCGTCGAAGCTGTGGCTGATCTCGTGGCCGATCGTCGCGCCGATGGCGCCGTAGTTGACGGCGTCCGACGCCTGCGGGTCGAAGAACGGCGGCTGCAGGGTCGCGGCCGGGAAGCTGATCGCATTCTGGATCGGCATGTTGACGGCATTGATGACCTGCACCTGCATGGCCCATTCGCCGCGATCGACCGGCTGGCGCAGCTTGGCGATCTGCTGCGCAAGCCGGAACTGCTCGCCGCGCAGCACGTTGCCGAAGGCGTCGCCGGGCACCACCTTCAGGCCGGCCCACGGCTGCCAGCGGTCCGGATAGCCGACACCGACGTACAGCGTCTGCAGCTTGGCCTTGGCCTCGGCGCGCGTGGCCGGCGCCATCCAGTCGAGCTTGTCGATGCGCTGGCGGAAGGCCTCCACGATGTGGCCGACCATCTCGCGCACGCGCCGCTTGTTCTCCGGCGGGAAGTAGCGGTCGACATAGAGGTGGCCGACGGGTTCCTTCAACGCCACGCTGGTCGCCTCCAGCGCGCGCTTCCAGCGCTCCTGCAACTGCGGCGTGCCCTGCAGCGCGGTGCCGTAGAACGCGAAGTGCTCGTCGACGAAGGCCTGGGGCAGCACGTCCGAGAAATGGTTGACGACGTGGAAGGCGAGGTAGTCCTTCCAGCTCGCCAGGTCCTCGCTGCCGACGAGCGCGGCCGCGCCGCTGATGCCGCCGGGTTGCCAGACGATGAAGCGCTGCTGGCCGGCCAAGCCGGCGGCCTTGAAGAACGCGGGCCAGTCCATGCCGGGCGCCTTGGCCGCGAAGTCGCGCAGCGTCCAGACGTTGTTGGCCTTGAGCACGTCCTCCGAGTCCTCGCGCGCGGTGTGGCGCTGCGCGAGCTTGCGCTCCAGCGCCATCACGCGCGCCGCGCGCGCGTCGACGTCGTCGAAGCCGGCCAGCTGGAGTGTCGCCGCGACGTGGGCCTGGTATTGCGCGCGCAGCGCGGCCATGCGCGGGCTGTCGTCGACGTAGTACGCGCGGTCAGGCATGCCCAGTCCGCCCTGCAGCAGGTAGGGACGGTTGCGCGCGGGGTCGTTCATGTCCGCCGTCACCCACAGGCCGAACAGGTTCTCGGTCTCGAAGTTGGTGTCGTTGAGCGCGTCCACGTCTGCGCGCAGCGTGGCCGCGAGCGCGCGGGTCAGCGCGGCCTTGTCGCGCATGGCGGCGATCTTCGCGAGCGCCGGCCGCAGTGGTGCGATGCCGCGCGCCGCTATGCCGGCTTCGTCCATGTAGGCCGTGTAGAAGTCGGCGATCTGGCGGTGTTCGCCAGAGGCCTTGCTGTCGGCGCCCACGGCCTCGATCAGCTTGACGATGCGCCGGTTCGTCTCCTCGCCGACGACCGAGTCCGGGCTCCAGGACGACCTGTCGGCGGGAATCTCGTTGTGGGCAAGCCAGTCGCCGTTGACGTACTGGTAGAAGTTGTCCCCAGGCCGCACGGGCACGGGAGCGGCGCCGTCGGCGAAGGCCGGCGCGGCGCCGCACAAGGGCAGGCCGAGCACGGCCGCGAGGAACATGCGGCGCAGCGATTGGATCGAGGTTTGCATTGGAGTCTTGAGCCCGTTGAGCAAGCGCGCATCTTAGGCGGACGCGTCTGCGGGAAACACCCCATCGAGCAAACGACTAGTCAAGACTATCGTTTTGGTTGACACATCGCCGGCACGCCGGCGTTGATGAGCGGCGTCCCACGGCGCACAAGCATAGCCACGCTCATCCCCGGCCAGTACACCTTCACGACGTTCGTCAGCTCGGGCAAGCTGCCCCTGTTCGCGGAGTTCAACATCGTCACGCCGGGCACGGGTTCCGGGCCCGGCACCGGCATCCCGCAACTGGACGCCGCGCCGGCCCAGCCCGACCCGGCGACCAATCCGATCGGCGCCCTCGGCTTCGGCAGCCCGTACCCGTTCAACAACTCCCTACAAATTCAACACGCTGGCGATGAAGGCGCTGTGTGCGCCGCAGATCGCCGGCGGCCTGGGCAACGTGGTCGACATCGATCCGTCGACCAACGGCGATCCGACGAAGTCCGGCCAGTTGCCGACGCTGGTGGGCACGATTGCCGCCGGCGTCTACGCGTCCGAGCCGACGGCGGGCGCGGCCAGGATCAGCGCCGACGTGCAGACGCCGGCGACATCCGCACGACCTCGATCCGCTTCAATCCGCAGGCGGCCATCGTCGCGGTCGGCTACTCGTTCTGAAGGTCTGAACGCGCCGGCCGGCGGACGCTGCTAGACTGTCGCCCTCGGTCGGCAGTTCACCCAGGCGTTGCCGCGCTGGCATTTCCAGCGTCGCTAAACCTGCCGCGTTCCGGTTCCTCGCGAATCGACTCGACGCTCCGTTTCGTTCAGGCCTGTCTCACCATCGCGTGAGCTCGATTCTGGCAAGGGCAACCCCCGGTGCCGCGTTCCCTGCGCGGCGTCTCGAGCACACGCTGTCTTCGTGAGGCTTTGCCATGACCCGAACCGTCGTGCCGTACGCGGCACCCGACCTTTCCGCCCTCGCCCGCTCGCTCGAGCGCGCGCTGGCCGACCACCAGATCACGCACGGCCGCCTGCCCGGCCATGTCGAGATGATGAACCTGCTCGCGCGCGGCGCCGGCAAGCGCAACCTGCAGGAGCTGCAGGCGGAGGCCGCACGCGCCGCGCCGACGCAGGCCGCCGCGCCGCCGGCACCGGCATCGACCGACTTCTGGTTCGATGCGCCCGAGCTGCTCGACCCGGCGACGACGCCCAACCTCGAACTGGCGACGCCGCGTCTCAGCGAACGCGCCGCCAAGACGCTCAAGTGCTTCGACTTCAGCGGCCGCCTCACGCGCTGGCCGCCCAAGCTGTCGCAGCAGCGGCTGGCGATGTGGGTGCTGTGGACGCGCTTCGACGGCCGCCGCGTCTACACCGAGGCCGAGGTCAACCACGTGCTGAAGGCCTGGCACGTCTACGGCGACCACGCGACGCTGCGGCGCGAGCTGATCGACCACCAGCTCATGACGCGAAAAAGCGACTGCAGCGAATACCGCAAGACGCCGCAGTGGCCCGACGACGAGGTGCAGGGCCTGCTGCGCGCGCTGCGCAAGCGCCAGGCGCCGTACCGCCTGTCGAACCGGCCGCCGCGCGTGCTGCCGCCGGTCGCGCAGCCTTCGGAGCAAGCCGACGCGAGCTGATCGGATGGCCGCGCCGGAGCGGCTGTCGAAATCCAACGAGGCGTCGCTGGCGCTGCGACGCCGCACGTCAATTTTCAGAAAGAGGACAAGAGATGCGTGACCTGACCCAAGGCTCCATCCGGAGCCATCTCATCGCCATGGCGATGCCCATCACGATCGGCATGCTGGTGCAGACGCTGTACCTGATGGTCGACCTGTACTTCGTCTCCGGCATCGGCAAGGAGGCCGTCGCCGGGGTCGCCGCGGCCGGCAACGTCAGCATGCTGGTGATCGCGCTGACGCAGGTGCTGGGCGTCGGCACCGTCTCGCTGGTGGCGCACGCGCTCGGCGCCAGGGACAAGCCCGCCGCGAGCCGCGTGTTCGAGCAATCGATGCTGCTGGGCGTGGCCTGCGTGGCGGCGACCCTTCTGCTGGGCGTGTGCATCGTCCCGGCCTACATGCGCGGCGTGTCGGCGGACGCGGCCATCGCGCAGGCGGGCGTCACGTTCATCCTGTGGTCGCTGCCGGGCCTGGCGCTGCAGTTCGTGCTGGCGGTCGCCGGCTCGGTGCTGCGCGGCGCGGGCATCGTCAAGCCGGGCATGGTGGTGCAGATGGCCACCGTCGGCTTGAACATCGTGCTGGCGCCGGTGCTGATCGCCGGCTGGGGCACGCATCATCCGATGGGCGTCGCGGGCGCCGGGCTCGCGACGAGCCTGTCGGTGGCGGTCGGCGTGCTGATGCTGACGCGCTACCTGCGCCAGCTCGGCGACGTCGTCTCGCTGTCGGGCGGCTTCGCGAAGCCGGATCGCGCGATCCTGGGCCGCATGCTTCGCATCGGCCTGCCCTCGGGCGGCGAGTTCCTGATCATGGTGCTGCTGAACACGGCCATCTACGCGCTGATCCGCGACTTCGGCGCAAGCGCTCAGGCCGGCTTCGGCATCGCCGGCCGCGTGATGCAGGCGCTGGCGATGCCGTCGATGGCGATCTCATTCGCGATCCCCGCCGTCGCCGGCCAGAACTTCGGCGGACGCCGTCCCGAACGCGTGGCCGACACGCTCAAGCAGGCGCTGATGCTCGAACTGGTGCTGATGGCCTTCGTCGTCCTCGCCTGCCAGCTGTGGGCGCCGGTGCCGGTGCACTGGTTCACCGCCGACCCGCTGGCGATCGAGGCCGGCGTGACGGTGCTGAAGGTCGTCTCGTGGAACTTCTTCGGCCTGGGCATCGTCTTCGCCTGCTCCGGCATGTTCCAGGCGATGGGCAACACCCTGCCGGCGCTGGTCAGCTCGATGACGCGCCTGCTGACCTTCGTGCTACCCGCGCTGTGGCTGAGCCAGCGCGCCGGCTTCCGTCTGCTGGACGTGTGGCACCTGTCGGTGGCCAGCGTGTTCCTGCAGGCGATCGTGAGCCTGGTGCTGGTGCGGAGGCAGATGGGGTCGCGGCTGGGGGCCATGACGCTTTCCGCCGCCGTCGCAGACGGCCGCTGAAGCGACGCCTCGGGCGTCAGACGTTGAGCAACGTCGCCCGGTAGTGCACCAGCTCGTCGATCGACTCCTGGATATCGGCCAGCGCCGTGTGCTTGCCGGCCTTCTTCAGCCCTTCGAGCGCCGACGGCTTCCAGCGCTTGGCGAGTTCCTTCAGCGTGCTGACGTCCAGGTTGCGGTAGTGGAAGAACTCCTCCAGCTTGGGCATCGTGCGCGCCATGAAGCGGCGATCCTGGCAGATGGAGTTGCCGCACATCGGGCTCTTGCCCTTGGGCACGTACTGGCTCATCCACTCGATCAGCGCGGCCTCGGCCTGCTCCTCGGTAACGGTGGATGCCTTCACACGGTCGATCAGGCCGCTGCGCCCATGCGTGTTCTTGTTCCACGCGTCCATGCCGTCGAGCGTGGCGTCGCTCTGGTGGATCGCAAAGACCGGGCCCTCGACGCGGGTCGTCAGCTGCGGGTCGGTGATGACGACGGCCACCTCGATGATGCGGTCGGTGTCGGGGAACAGGCCCGTCATCTCCATGTCGACCCAGATCAGGTTGTTGTCGGATTTGCTCAGCAGCGTGTCGGTCATCGGGTCTCCCGGAGGGTGGGTGTTGGGGCCTCGCGCCTGGGCGGCGCGGAAGGCGTCATTCTCGCGCAGCCCGGGCGTCCGGCCCGTCGCGCGCAGATTCGTTTCGTCGCAGCGATGCGCGCGCCCGTCGCGTCCGGCTGGCAACGCCGCGGCGGTCTGCCTATCGTGGCACATCGCCTCAAGGAGACACGCCATGAATCCCGCCGCCAACCCCCGCCATCCCTGGAAAGCCCTCGCCGTCGTGATCGCGATGTTCGCCCTGGTGCACGGCGCGCGCGCCCACGTGTTCTCGCAGGACCACGACTTCAGCCGCGTGCATGTCAGCCATGCGGCGCAGGTCGACAGCGACCACGACGAGGACGACGACTGCCCGGACGCCGACGTCCACTTCGGCCCCGGCTTCCCCTTCGACGACGACGGCCCGACGACCAAGCCGGCGGCCGACCCGTTCGACCACGACTTCGACTGAACGCGCACGGCCCGTCGCGCGCAGGCGCATTTCGTCGCAGCGATCCGTGGCCTCGTCGACAGGCTCTTGGGAACGCATACGCCACTGCCTATCGTGGCCTGGCGTCCTCAACCCGCCCGCCCAGGAGTTGCCATGATCCAGACCACCCCGACCCATCGCCCGTGGAAGGCGCTCGCCGCCGCCGCGATCCTGCTCGCCGCCGCGCACGCCGCCTCGGCCGCGCCCGCCGACGCCGCGCGCGTCGACGTCGTCGGCCAGATGCCCTTGCGCGACGCCTGCCCGGCGGCCGATGCCGACCTGGCCGACGCGTTGCTCGGCGCCTGGGACGACGCCGACAAGCCTTCCGCGGTCGCGGTCACGTTCAAGGTGCAGCGCCACGTCGTGTACGACGTCGCGCCGCAGTCCGACTCCGCGCGCGCCTTCCACCAGATCCGCCGCGCCGTGCACGGCCTGCGCTGCGACGGCGGCAACGACGAGGTGCACACCGTGCGCTTCATCGTGCGCTTCGTCGACGGCAACGACGGCCGCGTCGCGCTGGTCGCCGACGATCCGTCGGAGCGCTGACGTGGACGCGCCGTCCGCCTGGGACGTCGAGATCCGCGCCCGCGAGGAAGCGCTGCGCGTCGCCTTCCTGCACGCCGACATGCGCGCGCTCGACGAGCTCATCGCCGACGACTACATCGTCAATTCGCCGTCGCACAAGGTGGTGACCAAGCCGCTGCTGCTGCAGTTGCTGGAGACGGGGCGGCTGCGCCACCTGTCGTACGACAGCCGCATCGAGACGATGCGGCGCCACGGCGACACCGTCGTCGTGATGGGCGGCGACCGCGTGGTCGACGGGCCCGATCGCGTGTCATCGACGCGGCGCTTCACCAACCTGTGGCAGCTGACGGACGACCGCTGGCGCGCGACCGCGCGCCACGTGCATGTCGTCACGCGCGAGGGCGCGGACGCCCCCGCGCGCGCGATGACCCGCGAACGGGCCGGCGCGCCGGAGCGGGCTTACCAGCCCACGCCGTAGTAGTCGTAGACGGTGCGGCCGTACTCGTCGTCGTAGTCGGGGCGGCGGCTTTCCTCGTAGCGGGGCGCGCCGTCCAGCGTCTCCTTGTCGATCGGCACGACATAGCCGCCGCGCCCGGTGTCGTACTCGAGCAGGCTCCACGGCACCGGGTAGCGGTTGGTGCCCATGCCCAGGAAGCCGCCGAACTCGAGCGCGGCGTAGCGCACGTGGCCGGAGCGCTTGTCGATCACGAGGTAGTCGATCGAGCCGAGCTTGTCGCCGGCGTCGTTGTAGACCGTCGTGCCTTCGACGCGGTCGGAGCTGATGACGCCATGGCTGAGGGTTTCGTTGAGCGTGTCCATCGTGGACTCCTTTTGCAACTGAAAGACGAAGGATGGGCGCGCAGGGCGCGACGCCCGCCGTCGTCTTCGTGGCAAATCGCGGTCCGTGCCGCGCGGGCGCGGCCCGCGTGCTCAACCGCCCGTGGTCGAGAACGGATAGGCCTTGTCGTAGGCCCGGCATTCCTCGGAGTTGTGCGCGGCCGCGCTGCTGCTGCAACCGCGCTTCATGCAGGCCGTCATGCTGGCTCGCCGCGCCGTCGACTTGCCCGCGAGGCCGTCCATGCAGCTCGCGGTGATCCGGCCGGACGGCAGCACGGGACGCAGCTCGTCGTCGTCGGCCACGGTCGTCTTGCGACGCTCTGCGGCGTGACGGGCCGCAGCCGCCGCGACGGCTGTCGGCGCGGCCGCCGGGGTCGCGTGCACGGCATCGGTCGACGCCTGCGCCATCTGCGCCGCGTGATCCCCGCGCCTGGGCGACAGCCAGCGGTGCTCGATCTGCGGCTCGGGCAGGCTGGCGCCGGCGTAGACCGCGCGGATGACCAGGTCGGTGCGCTGGCGCAGCGCGTCGTCGGCCTGCGGATCGGCCACCATCACGTGGCCGCTCGCGGCATCGACGTCCACCGACGACGCGATGCCCTCGCCGTCCAGCGCCTTGCGCAGCCGGGCCGACACGCCGTCCGCTGCCGCGGGCGCGGCCGGCCCGGCCGCGGTGGGCGCCGCGGCCAGTTGCGCCTCCGGCGACAGCGGCGGCAGCGCGACCGCGCCGGCGGACGGCGCCGCGGTCGCGACAGCCACCGACGCGGCGGGCGTCGCCGCCGCGGCCGCCATCGGCTGCGTGGACGACGCGACGGTCGGCGTCGCCGCCGCCGCCGGTGCCGCCGCCGACTGCGACTGCCGTTCGGTCGGCAACGAGCCCTCGTACCAGGCGACGGCCGCGACGCCCACCGCCACCACGCCCAGCATGGCCAACGCGCCCCAAGGACCCTTGCGGCTTGGCTGCGGCGGTGGCTTCAGCGGCCGGTCGGCGCCGTGCGCCGTCAGGGGCGGCGCCATGGTCGGCGTGAACAGCGGCACGGTCGTCGTCGAGGAAGCGGACGGCGTCGACGATTTCGCGGCCACCGCCTCCGTGCGCAGGCGATCGCGCTCGGCCGTCACGCGCTCCAGCTCCTGCGCCATGCGCGCGCGCAACGCGTGCGACTCGGCGGCGAGCGCCTCGGTGTGGCGCAGCCGATCGCGCATCAGCGCACGCGCCTCGCGTTCCTTTTCCAGCTGCTGCTCGAGGGTGTCGGGCTCGCCCTGCGCTGCGGCGGGGGCGCCCGCTGCCGCGGAGGGCGGCAGGTTGCCGTCGATGTCCTGATTGCTCACGGTTGCTTCTCCATCACGTGGTCGCCCCCGCCCTCGGAGCCATGGTAGTTGGCTGCATTGCTGCCGAGGATGTCTGGCGTGCGCGCAGCCGTAACAAGCTGTCAACTGACGGGCTCTTGCGTTTTGCGGGCAATGGACTCACCTGCAAGCCGGGTTCCCGCGGCTTTCCGCGCCAAAACGCCGACGTTTGCGCGGCGAAGCCTCCGCCCGACCCCCTACACTTCAGTCCCATGAATCCTGTCGTCCTGTCCCTTGCGTTCTCGGCCGCGATCCTGGCCTCGCTCCTCGTCAAGTTCTGGCTCGCCACGCGCCAGATGCGGCACGTCGCGGCGCACCGCGGCGCGGTGCCCGCCGCCTTCGCCGGCACGGTGCCGCTGGAGGCGCACCAGACGGCTGCCGACTACTCGCTGGCCAAGCTGCGCTTCGGCCTCGTCAACGAGGCCTTCGGCAGCGCCGTGCTGATCTGCTGGACGCTGCTGGGCGGCCTCGCCTGGCTCAACGACCTGCTGCTGGGCTGGGTCGCGCCGCACTGGGGCGCGATGGCCTACCAGCTGTTGCTCATCGGCGCATTCATGGTCGTCAGCGCGCTGCTGGAGTTGCCGTTCGATCTCTACAGCACCTTCCGTCTCGAGCAGCGCTTCGGTTTCAACAAGATGACGCTCGCGCTGTTCGTCAGTGACATGGTCAAGTCGACGCTGCTGGGCATCGCGATCGGCGGCCCGCTGCTGGCGTTCGTGCTGTGGATCATGCAGGCCACCGGCGCGCTGTGGTGGGCGTGGGCGTGGGGCGCGTTGTCGGTGTTCCAGCTGCTCGCGATGGTGATCTACCCGACGCTGATCGCGCCGTTGTTCAACAAGTTCGAGCCGCTGGCCGACGACGCGCTGGTCGCGCGCGTGCAGTCGCTGATGCAGCGCTGCGGCTTCCGCGCCAAGGGTTTCTTCGTGATGGACGGCAGCCGGCGCTCCGCGCACGCCAACGCCTACTTCACCGGCTTCGGCGCCGGCAAGCGCGTCGTCTTCTTCGACACCTTGCTCAAGCGCCTCAACGGCGACGAGGTGGAAGCCGTGCTGGCGCACGAGCTGGGCCACTTCGCGCACCGCCACATCGTCAAGCGCGTGGTGCTGACGCTGGCGTCCAGCCTCGCGGGCTTCGCGCTGCTGGGCTGGCTCGCGACGCAATGGGCCTTCTACACGGGTCTCGGCGTCGCGCCCAACGTGCTCTTCACCAACAATGCGCTGGCGCTGCTGCTGTTCATGCTGGCGCTGCCGCCGTTCCTGTTCTTCGTCTCGCCGATCTTCGCGAGCCTGTCGCGCCGCGACGAGTACCAGGCCGACGCCTACGCGCGCAACAACGCCAACGCCGCCGACCTGGTGCGGGCGCTGCTCAAGCTGTACGAGGACAACGCCTCCACGCTGACGCCCGACCCGGTCTACGTGCGTTTCTACTACTCGCACCCGCCGGCGTCGTCGCGCATCGCGGCGCTCGGACTTTCCGATGCCGATCTCGTGGGAGCGACTGCTTGAGCGCCGCACGCGGCGCACCCCCTGCGTCCAAGCTCGAGCTGGCGCGCGTGGTCGGCGTGCACGGCCGCCACTCCGTCATCGAGACGGCCGACGGCACGCGCATGCTGGCGCACGGGCGCGGCAAGAAGAGCGAGGTGATCGTCGGCGACCACGTGCGCTGGCAGGTCTCGGGCGACGAAGGCGTCATCGAGTCCTTCGAGCCGCGCACGAGCCTGCTCAAGCGCCAGGACGAATGGCGCAGCAAGAACTTCGCGGCCAACATCGACCTGCTGCTGATCATGGTGGCCACCGATCCGCCGTACAGCGAGTCGCAGCTGGCGCGCGCGCTGATCGCCGCGGAGGACGGCCGCATCGCGGTCAAGATCGTCCTCAACAAGATCGACCTGCCCGAGGCCGTCGCCGCGCGCGAACGCCTCGCGCCGTATCGCCGCATGGGCTACGAGGTGCTCGAGGTCGCCGTCAAGGCCGACCCGGCAGGCACCAAGGCGCTGTTCGACCCGCTGCTCAAGGACAAGACGACCCTCGTGCTGGGCCCCAGCGGCATGGGCAAGAGCACGCTGGTCAACCTGCTGGTGCCGCACGCCGATGCACAGGTGGGCGAGATCTCCAAGGCGCTGAAGTCGGGCAAGCACACCACGACCACCACTACCTGGTACTGGCTGGACGACGAGCGCCACAGCGCGCTGATCGACTCGCCGGGCTTCCAGGAATTCGGCATCCACCACATCAAGTCGGCCGAGCTCGGCTCGCTGATGCTGGACTACGGCATGTACCTGGGCGACTGCAAGTTCGCCAACTGCACGCATCGCCACGAACCCTCGTGCGGCGTGCGCGCCGCGATCGCGCGCGGCGACATCTCGCCGTCACGCGAGCGGATCTACGAAGAGCTGATGGGCGAGCTCGAACGGGCCGCGTCGCGGCACTGAGCCGCGTTCGTTGATGACCTAGCCGAGCCGCCGCACGACTTCGGGGGCTTGACGCGCCGCGGGCGGCCGAAGCTCAGGACAGCAGGTTCGCGAGCTTGAGCAGCGCCACCAGCATCATCCACAACACCACAGAGCGCCAGACCAGCCCGACGACGATGCCCAGGTGCCCGAGCTGCGGCGGCATGCCCTGCGTCGTGCTGCCGCCGGACTCGAACGCAGCCGCGCCCTCGCCGCTGCTGAAGGTCTTCGAGCGATCGGGCGTGATGCCCGGCGCCGTGCCGCCGCCCAGTTGCACGCCGACGGCACCGGCCGCCGCCGCGAGGATGATGCCTTCGTTGGCATGCTTCCACAGGCCGGCGTCGCGCTTCCAGCCGTCGATCGCGTCCTGGAAGTTGCCCACCACCGCGAAGCCGAACGCGGTCAGGCGCGCGGGGATGTGGTCGATCAGGCTGAACAGGCGCTGCGACAACGCCATCAGGTTCTCGTTGATCGGCGTGTCGAGCGACTTGCTGCGGAACGCCCAGTAGCGCGACGCGAACTCCGCCATCCGGTACAGCACCGCGCCGGCGGGCCCGAGGCCCAGCGTCGAGAACACGATGAAGCAGAAGAACACGCCGAACACGTGGCGATGCGCGGCCAGCAGCGAGTGCTCGATCATGTGGCGCAGCAGCTCGGTGCGCGGCAGCTCGGAGGCGTCGAGATGGCGCCACTCGGCCAGCAGCCGGCGCGCCTCGGGCTCGTCGCCGCTTTCGAGCGCGGTGCGGATGTCGGTGAAGTAGTGGCTGAACTGGCGAAAGCCCAGCGTGAGGTACAGGATCGCAATGTCGAAGACGAGCGCCGCGATCGTGTTGTAGTGCGCGATCGCGACGTACACGAGCGCGGCCGCGACGGCCGGCGCGATCACCGTGACGAGCCAGACGATCTTGGCGTGCTGCGGCTTGCCGGCGTCGAAGTTGCGACCCGTCCAGCCGACCCACGACGCGAGCGAGTAGTGCACGACGTTGTTGCGCGGCAGCGGCTTGATCTGCTCGAGCAACAAGGCGAAGAGGACGGCGACGAAACTCATTGGGACGAATCATAGCCGCAGCGCGACCGCACGAGGCTCGCGCGGCAGGCTTGCAGACGTGCCGGATCAGCGCGCGAGGAAGCCGTACAGGTTGCGCAGCATCGCCGCCGTCGCGCCCCAGACGAAATACGGTTCGCCGCCGGCGTCGGCGCCCCAGGGCATCGAGATGAACTGGCGCTTGAGGCCCTGGAATTCCGCCGCGTGGCGACGATGGTTGGACGGATCCATCAGGAACGCGAGCGGTACCTCGAACACCTCGGCCACCTCGAACGCATCGAGCGCCAGCGCGCGCGGCGGGTCGAGCAGCGCGACGACGGGCGTGACCTCGTAGGCCGTCACGGTGGTGTAGGCCGGCAGCACGCCGATGACCTCGATCTCGTCGGCCGCGAGACCCACCTCCTCGCGCGCCTCGCGCAGCGCGGTGGCGACGGCATCGACGTCCTCCGGGTCGGTGCGCCCGCCCGGAAAGCTGACCTGGCCCGCGTGGTCGTTGAGGTGGTCGGTGCGCTTGGTGAGCAGCACCGTCAGCCCTTCGGGGCGTCGCACCAGCGGCACCAGCACCGCGGCCTTGCGCATCGGTCGCTCGGACAGGCGCTGGCCGTCGCCGACGAACTCGGGCGTCCACGCAGCAGCGCCGTCGGCGCTCGCGCGCAGCGTGGGCGCGAAACGCGCACGCAAGGCGTCGGGCGTCAGGCGCTCGGGCGCGATGGGCGGCAGGTGCGAATCGAGGCCGACGACCGGCGCGAGACGCGGCTCGCGGATGACTCCGCGCGGCGGGGCGGCAGGCGTGGACGGTGTGTCGGAGGAAGGCATGCGGGTGGGATCACGGTCGGAGTTCAACGAGCGATTGTCCGACTGCGTGCCGCGCAATGCACGAATGTTCGGCCATCACCCCCACGCGCCATCGGGATGGCGCCGCGTCACGCGGCTGTCTCATCCGGCACGAGCAGATGGCCACGGTAGCCGACGACGCGACCGACCCCGGCCACCGCCGCCTCGATGCGGAAGCACAGGCGGTCGCCCTCGCCCGTTTCCTCGGCCACCAGGCGCGGCCGCAGCCATGCCGGGCAGGGTATGCCGAGAAAGCGCAGGGATTGCAGCCGCATCCGCAGGCCGCCGTCGACCTCGTCGAGCGCGAACACGAGGCGCGCGGGGCCCATGCGCTCGAGCAACCGGCCGTCGACGAGTTGCATGCGCGAGCGCATCGTGCGCGCCGGGAAATGCCGCGTCCAGGTCTCGGCGTCGGGGCCGGCGTCCAGTTCGAAGCGGATCGCGCCCGACGCGGCCTGGCGTGGGCTGCCCAGGCCCCATGCGAGGGCGCGTCCGATCGCCGAGGCCGGCGGATCGGTCTCGACGACGCCGTGCAACTCGTGATGGCCGGCCAGGCTATGGAAGCGCCGCAGCGCCGGTGCCAGCGCGGCGAAGCGGGCGCCCAGCGCGCGCTCGAACAGCGACGTGCCGCTCATCGCACCGTCCAGGCGATCTTGCGTCCGCCGGTCTCGCGCGCGAAGTCGTCCAGCGTCAGCTCGCCGACGCAGGGCCGCGCGCCGATCGCCGGCGCCTCGCCCGCGGCCAGCTTGCGCACCAGCGCCGCGGCGGCCAGCGTCGGCACCCAGGGGCCGTCGCCGTCGGTGGCCAGCAGCGTCCAGGTGCGCCGCGCGGACCGGCCGTCGGCATCGAGACCACGCACCGCGACGTGCATCGCGCCGGCGTCCGACCCCAGCGTGGCGAAGCGGTCCGACCAGCGCTTGAGCCGCGGCGCATGGGCCGCCCAGTCGCGCACGGCGCCGAGGCGTCCGGCCAGCGCCATCGCGTTCATGCCGAGGTGCAGCGCGAACAGCTCGAGCCCGGCGCCGAAGCGCACGCGCGGCCGGCCCGGATAGCGCGCCGGCAGCAGCGCCAGGTCGGGCACCTCGCACGGCGACAGCGGCCGCCAGCCGACCGGCGCCGGATAGCGATGCAGCCGCATGCGCAGCCAGCCGGTGAGCGTACGGCCGTCGTCATGGCGGATCGGCCGGCCGCAATAGCTCAGTCCGGCCCGGATCGTCGACAGCCCGCGCTCGGTGCGGTTGCCCGGGCTGATGCCGATGTCGATGGCGTCGACGCGCTGCCAGCCGCGCGTCATGTCGACGATCGCCGCGTCCGACAGCGCCGGCACCGAGCTCGCGCCGCCGAGCACGCAGACGCCGGCCGCCGTGGCGGCCACGTCGACCGCCGCGATGCCGGCGACGAAGTCGCGGCCGTCGGCCAGGTCGATGTAGTGCACGCCGGCCGCCGTGCAGGCCAGCGCGACGCGGTAGTCCTGGCCCTGGAACGGCCCGCTCGCGAGGACGACGGCGCGCACGCGCAGGCCGTCCAGCCAGCTCGGGAGTTCATCGGACATCGCGTCGAAGCCGACGCCGCCCAGCGTGGCCTGCGCCTGCGGCCGCAGTTCGTCGACCAGTGCGGCGGCCCGCGCCGCGGAGCGTCCGGCAACGATCACGTGCAGTCCGGTCTGCAGCGACAGGCGTTCGACGAGCCGGCGGCCGAAGAAGCCGTAGCCGCCGATGACGAGGACGCGATAGGGCTCGGAGGTCGAGGGACTGCTCATCGGGGAACGAGTGTCCCAGGCTCGCGCTGCAATTCGCGGTGGGAAACGAAAAAGCCCGGCAGAGCCGGGCTTTGTTGGCACAGACGTGGCGTCCACATGGAACGCCGCATCCTCAGGCCAGCTTTTCCTTGATGCGCGCCGACTTGCCCGAGCGATCGCGCAGGTAGTACAGCTTGGCGCGGCGGACGTCGCCGCGGCGCTTGACTTCGATCGACGCGATCAGCGGGCTGTACAGCTGGAACGTGCGTTCCACGCCTTCGCCGCTGGAGATCTTGCGAACGATGAAGTTGGAGTTCAGGCCGCGGTTGCGACGGGCGATCACGACGCCTTCGTACGCCTGGACGCGCTTGCGCGTGCCTTCGACGACGTTCACGTTCACGATCACCGTGTCGCCGGGGGCGAACGTCGGGATGGTCTTGCCGAGGCGGGAAATCTCTTCCTGCTCGAGGGTAGCGATCAGATCCATTTGGAACCTTTGTCAAACCCGTTCTTGGCGGCGCACTATTGCTTTGAATGCGGCACTGGAGTCCATCCAGGTGAAGAGATGCAGACTGGGTCTGACGATCTCTCCGGCCACTTCTGCCCGGCAGAGGAACGGTGAGCCCACGATTATAGCGTGCCGGAATCCAGGTTGGCCAGGAATTTCTCGTCCGCCTTCGTCAGCCGCCCCGCCGCGCGGGCCGCGGCGATCAGGTCGGGACGTCGCCTGGCCGTCAACGCCAGCGACTGCTCGCGGCGCCAGCGAGCGATGTCCCTGTGATGACCGGACAGCAGCACCGGCGGCACCGGCAGCTCGCCCTCGGGGGTCGCCAGGATCTCGGGGCGGCTGTAGTGCGGGCAGTCGAGCAGGCCCTGCTCGAAGCTGTCCTGCAGGTGCGACTGCTCGTCGCCCAGCACGCCGGGCATCAGCCGCGCGATGGCGTCCAGCAGGGTCAGCGCCGGCAACTCGCCGCCGGACAGCACGAAGTCGCCCAGGCTCAACTCGACGTCGACGTGGCGGTCGATGACGCGCTGGTCGAGGCCTTCATAGCGGCCGCACAGCAGCGTCGCGCCGGAACCGTCGGCCCATTCGCGCACGAGCGACTGGTCGATGCGGCGCCCGGTGGGCGTGAACAGCACGACCGGCCCCGCGGGCGCGCCGGCGTCCGCGCGCGCGCTCGCGACCGCGCCCAGCGCGCGCTCGAGCGGCTCGGCCAGCATCACCATGCCGGGGCCGCCGCCGAACGGGCGGTCGTCGACGCGGCGATAGGTTCCCTCGGCGTGGTCGCGCAGGTTCCACAACCTGACGTCGACCTGGCCCGATTCGTAGGCGCGGCGCGTGATGCCCTGCGTCAGGAACGGCGCGAACAGGTCGGGGAACAGCGTGATGACGTCGAAGCGCATGCGCGGTTCCGGCACGGCTTCAGTAGTCGAGGCCCCAGTCGACGACGATGCGGCGACCGGCGATGTCGACGGAGTCGACGTAGGCTTCGACGAACGGGATCAGGCGCTCGTCCGCGGCCGGTTCGGCGGGCGCTTCGCCCTGCCCTTCGGCCGCGCTTTCAACGGTCGCGGGCTTGACCCGCAGCACGCAGTGCGGGCCGGTGTCGATCAGGCCGATGACGTCGCCCAGCGCCGCGTTGTCGCGGTTGAAGACGGACAGGCCGATCAGGTCGATCCAGTAGAACTCGTCCGGGTCCGGCTGCGGGAAGGTGGAGCGCGAGACGAACACGCGCACGCCCTTCATCGCCTCGGCGGCGTCGCGGTCGGGAATCTCGGGGGCGGTCGCGACGATGGCGTCGCCCTGGTCGCGCACGCCCTTGACGTTCAGCGCGAACGGCAGCGGTGCGGCGAGCGCGGCCTTCTGGGCCGGCGTCTTGTGGGCAGGGGTGACCGCGATGGCGGTCTTGCCGGGCCTGGCGACGGCGGCAGCCGAGGGCTTCTTGAGGCTCTCGGCCGGCTTGAGGAACCAGACCTTGGCGGAAAAGAGGGCCTGAGGATCGGCCGCGAAGGGCAGCACCTTGATGCCGCCCTTGATTCCCCAGGCACCGAGGACGCGGCCGACTTCGATCGCGTCTTCGGGCCAGGAGAGGTCTTCCTGCTTCTCGGTCATCGCGGAAGTCCGCGGTCAGCCGCGCAGCAAGGAAGACGTGCCGACATCAGGCAGCGGCGGGAGCCGGGGTGCCGACGGCCTTCTTGGCAGCGGTGTCGAGCAGGCGTTCGACCGTGGGCGAGGCTTGCGCGCCGACGCTCTTCCAGTACGTGACGCGATCGAACACGACGCGCAGCGGCTCTTCCTGGCCCGAGGCCATCGGGTTGTAGAAGCCGACGCGCTCCAGGTAGCGACCGTCGCGGCGTTCGCGCGAGTCGGCGACCACGATGTTGTAGAACGGGCGCTTCTTGGCGCCGCCACGTGCAAGTCGAATGACGACCATGATGAATTCCTGAGTTTGGTTTGTTTTGCCACGCCAGGGAGACACGCAAGGCTGGGCCAAACTTTTGCTCCTGCCGGCCGACATGACCGACAGCAGCGCTACATTCGACGCCGTTAGATACGCTGGTGAACTGCTTGCCCGTGCGGGACGGGAAGCGGAGCCGGGACGTCAATCCCAACGGAGGGTTAGTCCGCAAGCTCCAGGCAAGGCACCAGCCAACGCCGAAAACCGAGCATTATAAACTGATCGCCATGCACATTGACAACTCCGCCGCCACGACGTCGCCCCTGGTCCTGCGCGACAGCACGTCCGCCGACGTCTCCGCCTGCGCCGAGATCTACCGCGAGGCGGTGCGCAACGGCACCGGCACCTTCGAGCTGGACGAGCCCGACGACGCCGAGATGGCCAGGCGCCGCGACGCCATCCTGGCGCAGGGACTGCCCTGGCTGGTGGCCGAGCGCGACGGCCAGGTGCTGGGCTACGCCTACGCCAACCAGTTCCGTCCGCGCCGCGCCTACCGGTTCTGCGTCGAGGATTCGATCTACCTGGCGCCCGCCGCGCGCGGCCAGGGCGCCGGCAAGCTGCTGCTGGTCGAGCTGATCGCGCGCTGCGAGCGGCTGGGCATCCGGCAGATGCTGGCCGTCATCGGCGACGCCGAGAACGCGGGCTCGATCTCGGTGCACAAGTCCTGCGGCTTCGAGCACACCGGCACCTTCGCCGCGGCCGGCTGGAAGTTCGAGCGCTGGCTGGACGTCGTGATGATGCAGCGCCGCCTGGGCACCGGCGCCGAGACCGCGCCGGTCGAGCGCGAGGACCTGGCGTGACGTCGCCGCTGACGGCCGCCAGCCCTGCCCTGCGCGATCCGGAGGACGTGCCGTCGAAGACGCTCGCGACCTGGATCGCGGTGATCGGCGGCAGCATCGGCCTGCACCATTTCTACCTGCACGGCTGGCGCAGCCGCCTGGGCTGGCTCTATCCGATCCCGACGCTGGTGGGCCTCGTCGGCGCGGTGCGCATGCGCGACCTGGGCGTCGACGACCACCTGTCGTGGGCGCTGGTCCCGTGGCTGGGGCTGACGATCTCGATCGGGATGATGTGCGCCATCGTCATCGGGCTCACGACCGACGCCAAGTGGGCGCGCCTGTACGCCGGCGATCCGACGCAGCCCGTGGTTCAGGCCACTCGAGACGAGGACGACGAATCGCCGCCGCCTGGCATCGTGCGCACCGGCTGGGCGCCGGTGCTGGGCGTGATCCTGGCGCTGATGATCGGCGGCGGCGTGCTGATGGGAACGATCGCGTTCACGGTGGAGAAGGCGTTCGACGTGCAGCGCTGACGCGCATTTGCGAACGCGCGCGGGCGCGCTTCGCCCGTTCTAGGGATGTCGGCGAACCGTGGCTGATGGAGACTGCGCCAGCAGCAGCACGACGGGAGCAGCGCATGGCGGAACCGCCCGAGATCGCCAGGAAGCACGCGAGAAACAACGGCCGCTCCACGGGCCTGGTGGCGGATTGCCGCCTGATGCTCGGATTCGCGCGCAAGAACGGCTTCGTGCTGCCGCTGCCGCTGCTGCACGAGATCGGCTGGCTCGACTCGGTGCTGCGCGCGCTGGACATCGACCCGGTGTCGCACGTCGCGCCGCAGCTGGTCTGGCCGATCGACCTGACGGCCGGAACGCCGCTGTACCTGGCCCACGAGCCGCTCAGCGACCCGAACGGGCCGCCGCCGACCGGACTGACGCCCGAGGAGGCGATCCTCGACATCCACGCGAAGCTCTCGGTGCTGATCGCGCCGACGACGGCGCTGTCGCTGCAGACCTCGGAGCCGCCGGCGGGCAAGCGCCACATCTTCGGCGGCATGCCGCCGCTGGTGCAGGTGGTGATCCTGGTCGCGTTCGTCAGCGCGATCTGCTTCGTGATCAGCGCCTCGCAGATCGCCGGCAAGGGCCAGCGCTGGAAGGCGCGGCGCGAGGCCACGGCGGCCGCCGCGTCCGACGCCGCCGCCGCCTTCATCGAGGCCGCGGCCGCGGCCGCATCGCGGGCGCAGGCCGCCAGCCAGGGAGCCGGGAAATGATCGATTGGCTGCACAACCTCGAGACCTCCGGCAGCTTCTGGACCTCGCTCAACGCGTTCTTCGGCGCGGTGCTGGGCGCGTCGTTCTACGTGCTGGTCAAGACGCAGCCCTACCTGGCCAACCGCTCGTACGACCCGAAGTACAACGCGTCCTACATCTCGCGTTTCTTCACGGGCGTCATCGGCGGCCTGATCCTGTCGATCGCGCTGGGCCCGTTCATCTCGGGCAAGCTGGGCACCGAGCTCGACCAGTCGCTGTCGCCCGGCGTGATCGCGCTGCTGGGCGGCTTCTCGGCGCGCGCGGTCGAACTGATTCTGCAGCGGCTCGTCGAGGTGCTGATTTCCGCCGTGCGCGGCGACGGCAGCGACGACGCCAGGAACCGGCTCGCGGCGGCGGCGGCCGTGAAGGACGACATCGTCAAGAAGGCGCTGGACGACGTCATCGACGCCCACATGAGCGGCGCCCCGGCCGCGAAGGTGAAGGCGCTGCTGGACAACGTTCGCGACGAACTGGGCCAGCCCACGAAGTTCTGAGTGACCGCCCTGGCGCGCACGGGTCCGTCACGCGACGCTGCATGCTGGCCCGCAGTGGCTGGCGCGGAGGCTCGGATCATGGCGGACGTTCGGTGGGGATTCCGGGCGCATCGAAATTCGCGCGCGAGTTCATGGGGCCCGCGTTGACGCTGGCGCCGGGTGGCCGCATCACGGCGCTCGCGACCTCCGACCGGGCCAAGGCCGATCCCTTGCGCATTTGCCCCCGATCTGCGCGCGCATGACAGCTTCGACGCGATCCCCGCCGATCCCGAGGTCGATGCGGTCTACATCCCGCTCCCCAACAAGCTGCATGTGGAGTGCCGCCTCAAGGCCATGCAGGCGGGCAAGCATGTGCTCTGCGAAAAGCCGATGGCCATGCAGGCCGGGGACTTCGACAGCCTCATCGCTGCGGCCTGCCCGTGCCCGCTCGAATTCAGCCGCAGCACCCAGGCGATGATCGACGCGGCCTTCGCGAGTGCCGGCTGGTTTCGATCCGCATCGGCTCAGCGGCCGGGCGCCTCGTCGCCCAGCAGCTTGGCGAGCAGCGCCCGCAGTTGCTGGCGCTCCGTCTTGTTCAGCGGCGCGAACGAGGCCGCGAGCAGGCGGTCTACGACCGCGCTGCCGGCCGCCAGCATCCGCTCGCCCTCCGGCGTGAGGTGATGCAGGATCGCGCGCCCCTCGCCGGCGACGCGCCGGATCAGGCCGCGGTCGACCATGCGGTTGGCGAGCGCGCCGAAGGACTGGTCGGTCTGGAAGGTCAGGCCGGCCAGCTTGTGCGACGACGACTCGGGGTTGCGCGCGATCGCGCGCAACGCGTCCCATTGCGCCAGCGTGGTGCCGATCTCGATCAGCGCGGCGTCGACCGTGCGGTGGTGGCGGTACTGGACGCGCTTGATCGCGTGGCCCAGCGGCTGAAGATCTGAGGGCATGGCCAAGTCACCTTGCGTGATAGTCGCGATCATCGTATCATTATCCTTATATCAGCATGTTTATATAAGAATCCTGCCATGACGACCCGCCACGAAACCTTCTCCAACGACCTCACCCTCGCTTTCGACGATGTCGGCAGCGGCCCCGCCGTGCTCGTGCTGCACGGCGGCGGCGGCCCGCTCACCGTCGCCCGCTTCGTCGAGGCGATGTCCGCCAACGCGCGCGTGATCGCGCCGGTGCATCCCGGCTTCGGCGGCACGCCGCGTCCCGACGACTTCGACAGCATCGAGAAGCTCGCCGACGCCTATGCCGCGCTGCTCGAACGGCTGGCGCTCGCCGACGTGCTGGTCGTCGGCTTCTCGATCGGCGGCTGGATCGCCAACGCGCTCGCGCTGCGCGCCGGCGAGCGGCTGCGCGGCGTCGTGCTGGTCAACGGCGCCGGCATCGTGGTCGACGGCGAAGCGTGCGCCGACGTGTTCTCGCTGACGCCGACGCAGCTCTCGGCGCTGAGCTATCACGACCCGGCGCGCCACGGCATCGATCCGACGAAGCTGAGCGACGCGCAGAAGGCCGGCATGGCGGCCAACATGAAGACGCTGGCGGTCTACGGACGGGCGCGCGACATGGGCGATCCGGGCCTGCGCGCGCACCTCGCGGACGTGCGCGTGCCCGTGCTGGTCGTCTGGGGCGAGAGCGACCGCGTCGTCACGCCGGCCTACGGACGCGCCGTCGCCGCGTCGTTCCCGGACGCGCGGCTGGAGATCATCGATCAGTGCGGGCACATGCCGCAGATCGAGCAGCCGCAGCGGCTGCTGGAGCTCGTCGCGACGATGCGCTGAGCGCCGCGCTGCGAGATTGTTCACGCGCGCGCCGGCGAGCGGTCTCATGTGCGGCGGCGCCGGGCCGTAGAAGAGTCATCACTTCCGTTTCGCCCTCGATGAACTCACCGCGCCGCCCGCAGATCCCCTCCAACCCGGCGCGAGTCCGCGCCATGGCCTTCGTATTCGCGGCCGCGTGCGCGAGCCTGCTCGCGGCCTGCGGCGGAGGCGGAGGCGGCAACAGCGGCAGCGGGAGCGGGAGCAGCAATGCCGGCGACACCGACCCCGGCCTGCCGCCGCCGACGAACACGTTCGCGGGCAGCGTGACCTACGCCGGCGCGCCGCTTCCGGGCGCCACGGTGATCGCGTTCAACACCAACACCAACGCGGTCGTCGCGACGGCCACCACGGACGCCAACGGCCACTACAGCTTCGCCCAGCTGGGCACGTCGTGCACCGACTCGTGCAAGTGGAACTACCAGTTCTGGGCGATGAAGGCGGGCTATTCCTTCGAGCCGGCCATCGGCAACGCCGCCGATGCCGATCGGTCCGCCTACAGCTGGTTCGCCCCGGCCAGCGACTGGGCCGCCGCATCCGGCGCCGCCGTCACGCGCGAGGACTTCACCGGCCAGTTCACGAACCCTGGCGGGGGCTCCGCCTACATCCTCTCGGTGCTGAACTTCGACTCGGTCGCGAACAACTCGGTCGCCGACGGCAACTTCATCGCCCACGACGGCACCGACGCCCTGGTGCACCTGGCCGCCAGCGGTCAGGTGCAGAGCTACGCGCCGGGCGACGATGCCGACATCCACGCCGGCGTCGCCTGGCCCGCCACCCGCTACGTCGACCACCATGACGGCAGCGTCACCGACACGCTGACCGGCCTGACCTGGCTGAAGGACGCCGGCTGCCTGGCGCCTGCCACCTGGACGAACGCCCTCGCCGAAGTGAACGGCCTGGCCGCCGGCGCCTGCGGACTTTCCGACGGATCGAGCGCCGGCCAATGGCGCCTGCCCAACCAGTGGGAACTGGAAAGCATCGTCGACGAATCGGCGACCGGCCCGGCGATCAGCGCGGGCAGCCCGTTCGTCAACGTGGCCGACACGGCCTACTGGACGTCCACGAGCTACTACGGCGGCCAGGCCGGATCGCCCAGCGCGTGGGCCATTCGCATGGGCGACGGCCGCTACATCAACGACGGCGTCGGCAACCTCAAGGCGGCGAGCAGCCTGGGCGTCTGGGCCGTCAAGGGCGGAGGGTCCGGTTCGGGCGGCAGCGTCAGGCTGCAGGCGACCGGCATGTACGTCCCCTACGTCGCGGGCGACGACGGCAGCGTGCAGGCCGGCGTCGCGCTGCCGTCCCAGCGCATGCAGGACAACGGCGACGGCACGCTCGTCGACACGGTCACCGGCCTCGTCTGGCTGAAGCGCGCCGACTGCGTCAACGGCACCTGGGGCGACGCCGTCGCCGCCGTGCGCAGCCTGGCCAGCGGCCAATGCGGCCTCAGCGACGGATCGGCCGCGGGCGCCTGGCGCATGCCCGATCGCAAGGAGATGGCGAGCCTGGCGGACCGCGCGTTGAACAACCAGGCCGATTTCCTCGACACCGCGTGGGCCAGTGCCGACGCGGGCATTCCGTCCGCGGCGGCCGTGTTCGAGCGCTTCGTCACGCTGCAGTACTACTGGACTTCGACCACCGACGCCGCGAACCCCGGCGAGGCCTGGACGGTGTTCAGCTGCGACTACGGCGTCTACGACACCCCGAAGACCGCGACCGGCTACACGCTGGCGGTCCGCAACTGAAAAGCGGCAATGGACAGCCTTCCCTAAATTCTATGTTGCACCGCAGCATTGATCGACTTATCATTGCTGCACCGCACCATCAACCGGAGACCTCCATGACCACTGCCTTCGCTTTCCCGTCCTTTCCCGGCGCCGAAAAGTTCACCCCCGAAGCCCTTCAGGCCAACCTGAAGCCGGTCATGGAACAGGTGCAAGCCTGGGCCGACCTTGGCAAGAAGCACTTCGAGGAAAGCCGCCTGGCGACCGAAGCCGCGCTGAAGTCGCTGACCGGCGTGAAGGATCCGCAAGCCGCCGTCGAACTGATCAAGACCAACGCGCAGCAAGGCCTGACGCTGGCCGGCGCGCAGCTGCGCGCCTCCGCCGACCTCGGCGTGTCGCAGTTCCACGCCGCGCTCGATGCGACCACCGCCAAGCTGCCGCAGCCCGACACCTTCGCCCCGATCGCCAAGGGCCTGAAGACCGGCGTCGACTTCGCGCACACGTCGCTGTCGTCGGTGATCGACCAGGTCGCGCCGGCCGCCAAGAAGGCGACCCGCCGCTGATCGTCCTGCGCGGCGCGGCCCACGCGGGCCGCGATCGTCTTCATGCGCCCTGCCCGCTTCCCGCGGCCAGGGCGCTGTTCATGGCGGATCAGGTCGGCCGATGCGAGGCGTCGATCCTCACGTTCACCGCGAGGAACTCGAGGAAGCGGCGCCGCGCACGCCCATGCGCGGCGACCTGACCAGGTTGCACGCGATCACGCCTTGCCGAAGGCCCGCGTGAACGTCGTCACCGCCGCGGCGGCCCACTGGTCGCACTGCGCCTGCGAAGGCACCGAGCCGGGATGGGTCAGGCACTGCATCTGCGCCTCGCCGCGCACCAGGTTGACGAAGTGGATCGCCGCCATCTCCAGGCCCACCGACGAGAAGTCGACCTCGCCCCGCGCGGCCGCCTCCTCGAGATGGCGTTCGACGATCCCGTTGAAACCGTGCGGCCCCACCAGGTAGAACTGGCGGGCGAGCGCCGGAAAGCGCGGCGCCTCGCCGATGACCACGCGATACAGCGCCAGGATGTCCGGCGACAGCACGAGCCGCAGGTAGGCCTGCGCCAGCGCCGCGAGGACGTCGTGCAGCTTGCGCGAGCGGATCTCGGTGGCCCGCACCTCGCCCAGGAAGCGCGCGCACTCCGCCTCGATGACGGCGTTGAACAGCGCCTCCTTGGTTGGGTAGCGCGCGTAGACGGTCGCCTTGGACACGCCGGCCGCCTGCTGGATCATGTCCGTCGTCGCGGCGCTGAAGCCGTGCGTGAGGAACACCGCGCGCGCTCCGGCCAGCACCGCCGCGGCCTTGTCGTCGGTCGGGACGCGCGGCGCCGTCGCCTTCGCCGCGGGCGGACGCATGCGGGACGTTGCATTCAATCGACTCTCCCTGTCCTGTGATCGGCTTGCCATGTTAGGTTAAAACCGATCGGTACATATCAACGCCGACTGAAGGGTCAATCGCGGCTATTTTCAGATGATTTTGCGAATCAATGTACTGTACCGTTCGGTTTAGCAAGAACGGAAACAGGCCATGGCTTCGACCCCCATCGACTACGAACCCCTGCGCGGCAAGCAACTGGCGCTGGCCGCCGTGGTGCTCTCGCTGGCGAACTTCATGGTGGTGCTCGACACGACCATCACCAACGTCGCCTTGCCGACGATCTCGGGCAACCTCGGCGTGTCGACGACCGAGGGCACCTGGGTCATCACGGCCTACGCGGTGGCCGAGGCCATCACCGTGCCGCTGACCGACTGGCTGTCGCGCCAGTTCGGCCGCGTGCGACTGTTCATGATGTCGCTGGTCGCCTTCGTCGTCTTCTCGATCTGCTGCGGCCTGTCGCGCTCGCTGGGCGCGCTGGTGCTGTTCCGCGTGCTGCAGGGCATCGCCGGCGGCCCGCTGATCCCGCTGTCGTCGACGCTGATGCTGGCGGTCTTCCCGAAGAACAAGTCGCACGTCGCGCTCGCGCTGTGGGGAATGATGACGGTGGTCGCGCCGATCTTCGGGCCCATCCTCGGCGGACTGATCTCCGACGACTGGAGCTGGCCGTGGGTGTTCTACATCAACATCGGCTTCGGCATCTTCGTCTGGCTGGGCGCGCGCCGCGTGATGACGGCGCACGAGAGCCCCGTGCAGCGCTCGCGCATCGACGGCGTCGGGCTGGGGCTGCTGGTGTGCTTCGTGACGGCGTTCCAGATCATGATCGACAAGGGCCGCGAGCTCGACTGGTTCGACTCGCCGCTGATCGTCGGGTGCGCGATCGTCTCGATGATCTCGCTCACGATCTTCATCATCTGGGAGCTGACCGACGCGGCGCCGGCGATCGACCTGTCGGTGTTCAAGTCGCGCACCTGGCTGGCGTCGACTCTGTCGCTGAGCCTGATGTTCGGGATCTTCTTCGGCAACATCGTGCTCACGCCGCTGTGGCTGCAGCAGCAGATGGGCTACACCGCGACCTGGGCCGGCTACGCGACGGCGCCGATGGGCATTCTGGCGGTGCTGTCGTCGCCCATCATCGGCCGGCTGCTGCCCAAGATCGACGCGCGGCGCATGGTGACCTTCGGCATGCTCGTGCTCGCCGCGTCGTTCTTCATGCGCGCGCACCTGACCACCGACTCGGGCTACGCGAACGTCGCGATCCCGATGTTCGTGCTGGGCGCCGGCATCCCCGCCTGCATCATCTGCCTGACCTCGCTGGGCGTGTCCGACCTGCCGCCGCAGAAGGTGGCCAGCGGCGCCGGGCTGCAGAACTTCATCCGCATCATGTCGATGGCGGTCGGGGCCTCGCTGACGCAGACCTACTGGGAGCACATGTCGCAATATGACCGCGCCGAGCTGGCCGCGGTGATGGATCCGACGCGCGTGCGCACGGCCATCGATGCGCTCGGCGGAACGCTGAACGGCGCGGCCGATCCTGCCGCGATGCTGTCGAAGATCGTCGACCAGCAGTCGGTGATGCTGGCCACCAACGACTTCTACGCGCTGGCCACCATCCTGATGCTGGGTTGCATCGCGGTGGTCTGGTTCATCAAGCGTCCCAAGGGTCCGCTCAAGACCGTCGCGCACTGAGGCGCGCGGCGCTCACGACGCGCGCGACGATGTCGCCGCGTCGCGCAACGACGGCGCGATGCGGATGTCCTGCGGACCGGCGCCGACGGACAGCACGGCGGCCGCGTCGCGCGGCTCGCCCGAGCCCCCGCGCCGGAAGCGCTCACGGTACTCGCGCGGCGTCGTGTCGAGGCGGCGCGAATAGATGAAGCGCATCTGGTTGCTGTTGTGGAAGCCGCAGCGGAACGCCACCGTCTTCAGCGGCAGGTCGGTCTCCTCCAGCAGCTTGCGCGAGTAGTCGATGCGCACCTGCTCGACGAACGCCGACGGCGTCATGTTGGCGCTCTTGGCGAAGATGCGCGAGAACGTCCGGCGGCTCACGGCGACGGCGTCCGCCAGCTGCTCGATGGACAGCTGCTCGCCGATGTGGTCGGTGACGTGGCGCAGCACCTTGGCCACGATCGTCTCTTCCTTCGGTCCGACCGCCAGGTAGGGGCTGTACTGCGACTGGCCGCCGTCGCGGCGGATGTAGACGATCAGCTTCTTGGCGATGCGCAGCGCGAGCTCGTGGCCCCAGTCCTCCGCGACGAGCGCCAGGCACAGGTCGATGCCGGCCGCCACGCCGGCCGACGTGAACAGGCGGCCGTCGCGCACGAAGATCTTGTCGGGCCGCACGCGGGCGCGCGGGAACTGCGCGACGAGGCGATCGACATCGTTCCAGTGCGCCGTCACCTCCTTGCCGTTGAGCAGGCCGGCATGGCCCAGCGGGAACGCGCCGTTGCAGACAGAGCCGAAGCGGCGCGAGCCCGCGGCCTTGTCGCGCATCCACTGCAGGATGCCCGGCGCGGGCTGGAAGGCAGGCAGCCGCGGGCCGCCGGCGACGAGGATCAGGTCTGGCTGATCGTCGTAGTCCAGGTAGCCGGCGTCGACGTGGATGCGCAGGCCGTTGGCGCAGCGCAGGTCGCCCGACTGCATGCCGACGAGCGCGACCTGGTAGTGCTGGTCGGCGGCGAGGAACTGGTTGGCCTCGGCGAACACGTCCATCGGGCCGGCGACGTCCAGCGCCTGCACGTCCTCGAACACGACGATCGCGACTTTGGTGGGTCGATCTGGCGTGTCGTGCACGGTCTCGTCTGGCATGGCGCGAGTGTAGACCGATCCGTTTTCCAGCAGCGCTTGCGCGGGTGTTCGCCGGATGGCCGGAAACACGCCGTCGTTGGCCCGGAACGGGCCCGCCACGCCCCCTGCGCCGGGCCTGCGGTCCCTAGACTGACGGCAAAGGAGTCCTTCAAATGAACACGATGGTCAGCACTACCGGACAGGCCCGGCGAACTCTCGACGATGTGTGGATCGCGCTCGGGCTGTCGACGGGGGCCGCGATTTCGCTGGGCTTCTCGCGCTTCGCCTACGCGTTGCTGCTGCCGCCGATGCGCGCGTCGCTGAATTGGAGCTACGTCCAGGCGGGCGGCATGAACACTGCGAATGCGTTGGGCTACGTCTTCGGCTCGGTGGTGGCGGCATGGGTGTCCGAACGCCTGGGCATCAAACGCGCGTTCCTGGCCACGCTGGCGGTCAGCGGCGTGGTGCTGCTGCTCACCGGTCTGACCGCCGACTACGGCGCCCTGATGGCGCTGCGCTTCGTGGGCGGCTTCGCAACGGCGATCACGTTCATCGTCGGCGCGTCGCTGGCGGCCGGCGTCAACGCGACCGGCGCGCCGCAGCGCGCCGCGATTCCGCTGGCGATCTACATCACGGGCGTGGGCAGCGGTGTCGCGCTGTCGGGGATCGTCGTGCCGCCCCTGCTCGCGCACCTCGGCGCGGGCGGCTGGCCTGCTGGGTGGGTCGCGCTGGGCGCCATCGCGATCGTCGCGCTGCTGCCGGCCGTGGCCGCGACGCGCGCCGTTCCCGCGCAGGCCGCGCGCGACGAGCGCCTGCTGCCGTGGAAGGAGATCGTGTTCCTGTGGCCGACGTTCGCCAACTACCTACTGTTCGCGGCGGGCTACGTGTCGTACATGACCTTCATCATCGTGCTGATCCGCAACGGCGGCGGCGGCGCCGGCTACGTCGCCGCGTTCTGGATCGTGCTGGGGCTGTCCTCGGTGATCGGCACGCTGGCCTGGGGCCGCGCGCTCACGAAGCTGGGCATCCGCTGGAGCTCGCCGGTGGTGGCGATCGTCGTGCTGCTGGGCACGCTGCCGGTGCTGTTCAGCCCGACGGTGCCGGCGGCCTTCCTGTCCGCGATCGTGTTCGGCACCAGCTTCATGGCGGGCCCGACGGCCGTCACCGTGATCGTGCGCAAGCTGCTGCGCCCGCCGATGTGGACGGCCGCGCTGGCCGCGCTGACCGTGGCCTTCGCGATCGGGCAAGCCATCGGGCCGCTGATGTCGGGCTACGTCTCCGACGCGACGGGGTCGGTCGGTGCGGGCCTGTGGCTATCGCCCGTGCTGCTGATCGCCGCCGCGGTGGCCGCGCTGTTCCAGCGCAGCCGCGAAGCAGCCTGATCAGGCCTCGAGCGCGACGCGCAGCGCGCGATAGGCGTCGACCAGCGCGTCGAGGCTGAAGCCGCGGTTGAGGCCGCTGGGATTCGGTAGCACCCAGACGGACGCGCCGCCGAAGCTCTCGGCCTGCGCACCCCAGTCGACGACGGTCCTTTCCGACAGCGCCGAATACGCCGCCTTGCCCAGGAACGCGACGCAACGCGGACGCCACCGCGCCACCTTGCGCTCCAGCTCACCCGCGGCGGCCAGGTAGTCCGACCGCGACAACTCGCGCGCGCTCGCGGTGGGCCGCGCGACGACCGTTGTCAGCCCATAGCCGAAAGCGGGCAACGCACGATCCTCGTGCGGCGTCAACAGCCGCGGCGTGAATCCGGCCTGGTGCAGCACCGGCCAGAACCGATTCCCGCGGCCCTCGAAATGATGGCCCGAGGCAGCGGCCCGCACGCCGGGATTCAGGCCGCAGAAGATCGCCTTCAGGCCGGGTGCGACGAGGTCCGGCAGCGCGCGTCCCGTCTCTTCCTTCAATGCCGAGTCCTCCAGGTCGTGATGGCGAACCGGAGTGTCGACCGGAAATCCGCATGTGGAAGCGCCGCGTCGCAAAGCACGCCAGCATTGGCCCAAATGCAGCCATCGCGAGCCCCCGGCGCGGCACGCCGGCGCCTAGAGTCTTGTTCCATGGATCAACGACTTTCACACAACGGAGCAAGCACCACGGACTGAATCCCCGACCACGCCGACCTGGACCCGCAAGAGACGCAGGAATGGCGAGACGCGATGAGCGGCGTCCTCGAACACGAGGGCCGCGGCCCCACGCACTTCCTCATCGACGAACTGCTGCAACAGGACGCCACCACCGGCGGCGGCTACCGCGCCGCACTCGCCACGCCCTACGTCAACACGATAGACGCGGCGTGCCAGCCGGCCTTCCCGGGCGACGTGGCGATGGAGCTGACACTCGACTCCTACCTGCGCTGGAACGCGATGGCGCTGGTGCTGCGCGCGGGCAGACATTCGGGCGTCGGCGGCCACAGGTCTTGCAGTGCAACGGTGTCAGGTCTTGCAGTGCAAACGTTGCACTGCAAGACCTGACACCCGAGCACCTGGGCCGGGTCGGCCAGGTACTGCTCGTACTGATCCTCCACGTAGGGTGCGTTGCCGCCGTACAGGAACGACGAGCTTCTGTTGCGTTGCATGTCCACGATGCTCTCCTGGCTGCCATCGACAGCCATCCGATTGCGAATCGTCGAGGACTCGTCGTTTCGACGCCCTCGTTGCGCGTACAACCGAATGCCACCAGGCGGGCTCGAGATCGCTCGGTTCCACGTGCATTCACTCTAGCCACGAGGCGCGTGCGTGGGGACGCTGCGCGGGCCGGTGGCCGGCCAAGCGCGGCCGATTTCAGGCCAGGTGCGAAGCGGACCGGAGCGACTGCGTGGCGCGAAGCGTCAGAACAGCAGGCCGCTCGCGGCGGCGAAGATCCCCGCGACGAGCGCCGCCGCGGGAATCGTGAAGATCCACGCCCACACGATGTTGCCCGCCACGCCCCAGCGCACCGCCGAGGCACCGCGCACGCTGCCGACGCCGACGATGGCGCCCGTGATCGTGTGCGTGGTCGACACGGGCACGCCCAGCTGGGACGCCAGGAACAGCGTCAGCGCGCCGCCGAACTCGGCGCAGAAGCCGCCGACCGGCTTCAGCTTGGTGATGCGCTGGCCCATGGTCTTGACGATGCGCCAGCCGCCGAACATCGTGCCCAGGCCCATCGCCACGTAGCAGCACCAGATCACCCAGCCGGGCGGCATCGCCGTGCCGCCCGGCGCGTAGTGCGTCGCCACGAGCAGCAGCCAGATGAGGCCGATCGTCTTCTGCGCGTCGTTGCCGCCGTGGCCCAGCGAATAGAGGCCGGCCGAGATCAGCTGCAGCCGGCGGAACCAGCCGTCGACGCGCAGCGGCGGCTGGCGCCGGCAGATCCACGACACGGCGATCAGCGTCGAGGCGCCGAGAATGAAGCCCAGCAGCGGCGACAGCACGATGAACGCGAGCGTCGGCCAGATGCCCGACATCATCAGGTGCGACGCGCCGCCGCGCCCGATCACCGCGCCGACGATGCCGCCGATCAGCGCGTGCGAGCTGCTCGACGGAATGCCGAACCACCACGTGACGAGGTTCCACGCGATCGCGCCCACCAGCGCGCCGAAGATCACGTGCTGGTCGACGAACGACGGATCGACGATGCCCTTGCCCACCGTCGCGGCCACCTTCAGGTGGAAGACCCAGATCGCGACGATGTTGAAGAAGGCTGCGAACAGCACCGCGGTCTGCGGCTTCAACACGCCGGTGGACACGACCGTCGCGATCGAGTTCGCGGCGTCGTGGAAGCCGTTCATGAAGTCGAATGCCACCGCCAGCACGACGAGCATCACGACCAGGCCGAAGCCGACGTCGAGCGAGTGCATGGGCCTACGAGTTCTCGAGGATGATGCCCTCGACGATGTTGGCGACGTCCTGGCAGCGATCGGAGATCGTCTCCAGGTGCTCGTAGATCGCCTTGAGCTTGATCAGCTCGCGGGTGTCGATCTCGTCGCGGAACAGGTGCGACATCGACGCGCGCATCACGCGGTCGGCATCTGACTCGAGGCGGTCGATCTCCTCGCAGGTCTTGAGCGCGGCCGCGGCCACCTCCGGCCTGCGCAGCGTCGCCAGCAGGCTGGTGACGTGCTGCACGCGGTCGCAGCAGCGCACCGAGATCTCGCACAGCCGCAGCACGTCGTCGCCGATGCGCTGCACGTTGTACAGCGACAGCACCTCGGTGGTGTCCTGCAGCAGGTCGATGACGTCGTCCATCGCGTTGATCAGGCTGCGGATCTGCTCGCCGTCGATCGGCGTGATGAAGGTGCGATGCAGCAGGCGCTGCACGTCGGCCGTCACCTTGTCGGCCGCGCGCTCGGCGACGTCGACCTCGCCGCCGTACTTCTCGCGCAGCGCCGGGTCACCGTAGTTCTGGATCATCGCCAGGAAGGCATGCGCGCCCTCTGCGATGTGCGTCGCGTGCTGGTTGAACAGCTCGAAGAAATTTCCTTCGCGCGGCAGCAGCTTGCTGAACCACATGGTCTGGATCCTCTTGGTCTTCAGGCGGGGCCGCTTCAGGGCCGTCTCGATGGGTACCGCCCGCGGCGAAAGCCGTCTAGACGTGTGACCGCGGCATTGTAGAGGCGGCCGTCATCGAATCGTCACAAACCCGGGGCGCACGGGTTGCGATTCGCGTTTTTCAGACGTCCAGGCGATGCACGCGCTGCGCCGGATCGCGCCGCGCGGCGGCCAGCAGATCGGCGACGCGTCCGGCGCCCGGAATCTCGCCGCCGGGCCACAGCTCGGCCAGCGGCTCCAGCACGAAGCTGCGCTGCGCTGCGCGCGGGTGCGGCAGCGCGAGGCGTTCGTCGTTCAAGGCGATGCCGCCGGCGTTGCCCTCGACACCGAACAACAGCACGTCGAGATCGAGCGTGCGCGGCGCGTTGCGGTACGGCCGTTCGCGGCCGAAGCGCTGCTCGATGGCCTGCAGCGCGGCCAGCAGCGCGTTCGGCGCGAGCGCGGTGCGCAGTCGTGCGACGGCGTTGACGTAATCGGGGCCGCTCGAGTCGACCGGCGTGCTGCCGTACAGCGACGACGCCTCGAAGCTGCCGGGCGCGGCCAGCGGCTGCAACGCGGTCAGCGCGTCGCGCAGCGTGGCGCGCGCGTCGCCGAGGTTGGCGCCGAGGCCGATGAAGACCGTGGCGCCCGCTTCCGCGTCACTCGGCCGAATCGTCGCCCGCGCCGTCGTCATCCTCGTCGTCCTTGAACGCCGGGCCGGACGCGGTCTTGCGCCGACCGCCGCCGCCACGGCGACGGCGCGTCGTGTTGGCCTTCTTTTCGACCTTGTCCAGCAGCGAACGCGCGCTGGCGAGGTCGGCCGCGGTGGCGTCGTCGGCGATCGCCACCAGCATCAGGTCGGCGAATTCGCGCAGCAGCTCCTGCGTGGCGGTGAGCGGCGGCGCGTCGGGGCCGACGGTGCCGAACGGCAGCTCGGTGTTGTCGAACAGCGAGCGCATCGCGGCGCGGTCGGCGTCGGTCGCGCCGTCGGCCAGCGCGGCGCGTGCGGTGGCGGCCAGCTGCAGCATCTGCTGCTTGGCGGCGCTCACGCGCGGCGCGGGCGCGGGTGCGCGTTCCACGTCGGGCGCGGGCGCGGGGCTCGTCTTCAGCGGACGCGGATCGCGCGGCGCGGGCTTGGGCTCGCGCGGCTTGGACTGCGCCAGCTTGCGCGCCACTTCCAGCAGCTCGCGGCGCTTGTCCTCGTCGCCCATCGAGTAGTTCTCCCACCACTCGACGAGCTCCATGTCGATCTCGCCGGCGTCGGCGCGCAGGCGCATGAAGTCGAACGCGGCGCGGAAGCGCGGCTGCGCCAGCATCGCGGCGGGCGAGCTGCCGGTCCGCTTGTCGAAGCGCGGCTGCATCTGCCAGATCTCGCGCATGTCGGCGGCCAGCTTGCCGCGGCCGGAGATGTCGCCGATGCGGGCGTCGAAGGTCGCGTCCACCGCGGCCTGCAGCGCGGGCATCAGCGACTCGCCCTGATCGCGCAAGGCCTGCCAGCGCAACGACACCTCGTGCCAGAAGATGCACGCCATCAGGAAGCTCGGCGCCACCGGCTTGCCTTCGTTGACGCGGCGGTCGGTGTCGGCCAGCGCGCGGTTGACGAAGTCCTCGCGCGCCGGGTTGCTGGCGATGCCCTCGAAGTACGAGTCGAGGATGGCGAACACGCCGCGATCGAGGCCGTACTTCTTCAACATCGCGATGCTCTGCAGCGAGTGGCCGGTCTGCAGCAGCTTGAGCAACTCCTCGAACATGCGCGACGACGGCACATTGGCGAGCAGGCTCTTCATCTTGCGGATCGGGGCCTCGGTCTTGGCCTCGATCCTGTAGCCCATCTTGGCCGCGAAGCGCAGCACGCGGATGATGCGCACCGGGTCCTCGCGGTAGCGCGTCTCGGGGTCGCCGATCATGCGCAGCAGCTTGGCCTTCGAATCGACCATGCCGCCGTGGTAGTCGACCACGATCTGCGTCTCGGGGTCGTAGTACATCGCGTTGACGGTGATGTCGCGCCGCGCGGCGTCCTCGTTCTGCGGACCCCACACGTTGTCGCGCAGCACGCGGCCGCTGGCGTCCACCGCGTGGCTCTTGCCATCGAGCTCGCTGCGCGAGGTCTTCTCCTTGCCTTGCACGGCGGAGGCGTCGGCGGCGTTGTCCAGGTAGGCGCGGAACGTCGAGACCTCGATCTTCTCGTGCTCGCGGCCGCGGCCGTAGATCACGTGCACGAGGCGGAAGCGGCGGCCGACGATGAAGGCGCGGCGGAACAGCGCCTTGACCTGCTCCGGCGTGGCGTTCGTCGCGACGTCGAAGTCCTTGGGCTCGAGGTTGACCAGCAGGTCGCGCACCGCGCCGCCGACGATGTAGGCCTCGTAGCCCGCGTCCTTCAGCTTCTTGCAGACGTTGACCGCCGGCTCGATGATCAGGCGCGGGTCGATCTTGTGCTGCTCGACGCCGTATTCGACGCGTTGGCCGAGCGAAACGCCGGCGGGCAGGCCGTCGTCGGCGGCCGGCGCCTTGCCCAGCAGTCGGTCGATGAATTTGCGGATCATTCGAAAAGCCTCAGGATTGCCCAGCCGCGCTCGGCGGCCACGGCCTCCAGCGCGGCCGACGGATTGGTCGCGACAGGGTCGGTGGCCCGCTCCAGGAGGGGCAGGTCGTTGATGGAGTCACTGTAAACGGTGATGCGATCGAAGTCGCCCCAGCCGGCCTGCTGCGCCGCGAGCCACTGCTCGACGCGCGTGACCTTGCCGTGCTGGTACGTGGGCACGCCCTGGATGGCGCCGGTGACGGCGCCCGCGGCGTCGCGCTCGAGCTCGATCGCGAGCAGCTCGGGCACGCCGAACGCCTGCGCGATCGGCCGGGTGACGAATTCGTTGGTGGCGGTGACGATGGCGACGAGGTCGCCGGCGTCCTGATGCTTCTTCACCAGCGCCAGCGCCTGCGGCGTCAGCATCGGCGCGATGATCTCGCGCATGAAGCGCGCATGCATGTCGGCCTGCTCCTGCGCCGTGCGGCCGCGCCAGACGGAAGTGGCGAAGGCCACGTAGGCGTGCACGTCGAGCGCACCGGCCACGTAGGTCGCGTAGAACTCGTCGTTGCGGCGGCGCCAGGTGTCGCCGTCGGCCCAGCCGACGTCGACCATGAACTCGCCGAACGAGTGGTCGGAGTCGCCGGCGATCAAGGTGCCGTCGAGATCGAAGAGGGTCAGGTTGCGGGCGGTCATTCGCGAAGCGGGAGTTCGGACTGATGCTCGGCCTGCTCTTCGTCGAGCATGCGCTTGAGCAGCGGCACGGTGATGGCGCGCTTCTCGGCCAGCGCGAAGCCGTCGAGGCGGTGCAGCAGGTGCATCAGGCTCTTGAGGTCGCGCGCGAAGCGAACCAGGATGTAGTCGAGGACGTCGTCGCCCAGCCCGATGCCGTGGCGGCCCGCTTCCCGGCGCAGCGCGTCGCGGGTGTCGGCCTCGGCCAGCGGCTGCACGGCGTGCACCGGGCCCCAGCCGAGACGCGTGCGCAGGTCCTCGCGCACCGGCAGGTCGACCGGCGGCAGGCGGCCGGCGGACGCGAACTGCACGCCCAAGCGATGACCCAGATGCGCACCGACGGCCGGAGCTTCGGACACCGCCAGCGCCGCGCCGGCGACGCCGTCGGCCAGCGCGTGCAGCACGCCGCCGACACGGCTTGCCGCCTCGACGAACAGCGTGAACGCGGCGTGCTGCTGCGCGTCGTCGAACTGGTCGACGCCATCGAGCAGCACCAGCGCGGCATCGTCGGCCAGCTCCCAAGGCGTGGCCGACGACGCGTCGAACCACTGCGCCACGAGGCCGGCTTCGACCGCGCGCGCCTGCAGCTCGTGCAGCAGCTGCGTCTTGCCGGAGCCGGCGGGCCCCCAGAGGTAGACCGGCGCGCCGGGCCACGACTGTTCGCGCAGTTGCCCCACCACCGCGGCGTTGTCGCCGGGCAGGAAGCCGGCGAACGGCGGCAGCGGCTCCCAGGCGAGATCGAGGATCAGCTGCTTCATGTTCTGTAGAACGAACTGGCGCGGTACGCGTTCATCGCGTGGCGCATCGCGACGACCGCCAGCGCGCTCACCGGCAGGCACACGAGCACGCCGACGAAGCCGAACACCTCGCCGAAGACCAGCAGCGCGAGGATCACGGCCAGCGGGCTGAGTCCGATGCGCTCGCCCACCAGCCGCGGCGTCAGCACGAAGCTTTCCAGCACCTGCCCGATCGCGTAGACGACCGCCACTTCGGCGACGCCGTGCCAGCCGGTGAACTGGATCGCGGCCGACATCAGCGCCAGCACCAGGCCGGTGGTGTAGCCGAGGTAGGGAATGAAGACGGCCAGGCCGGTGAACACGCCGATCGGCCACGCCAGGTTCAGCCCGGTGACCGTCAGGCCCAGCGAATAGATCAACGCCATCGCGCCCATCACCGCGAGCTGGCCCTTCAGGTACTGGCGCAGCATGGCGTCGCACTCGCCCAGGAAGCGCGCCAGGCCGGCGCGCGCGTTCATCGGCACGAGGTTCCAGGCGCCGCCGGACACCGCCTCGGCGTCCATCAGCAGGTAGAACACGAGCACGGGCACCAGCACCAGGAAGCCGACGATCGTCGCCAGCCAGCTGCCGCCGATGCGCGCCGAGCTGAGCAGCTTCTGGCCCCATTCGTCCATGTTGCCGTCGAAGGACTTCATGATCGAGGCCTTGACGGTGTCGGTGTCGACGTTGATGCCGAAGTTCTTCAGCTGCGGCGCGACCACGTGGTTGAACTTGTCCAGCATGCCCGGCCATTGGGTGCGCAGTTGCGGGATCACCGTCGTGACGATGGGCACCAGCAGCAGCGCCAGCGCGCTGACCGCCAGCATCGCGAACAGCACGGTGACCGTCGTCGCGAGCGCGCGCGGGACGCGCCGGCGCTCGAGCGCGCGCACCAGCGGCCACAGCAGGTAGGCGAAGACCAGCGCCAGGATGATGGGCGCCAGCGCCGGGCCGAGCACCCACAGCAGCAGTGCCGCGGCCACGGCCACGCCTAGCCAGGTCAGTGCGCGTTGCTGTGCGGGGGTCAGGGTCATGTCGGAGGACGGGGCTGCGAGCCTGCGGCTTTGGGGGCCGGCGGCCCGTGACGGCACGCCGGTCGCGGCCGAGGCGGCCGCTGGAGGGGCGGAACGCCGAGCGGACCGCAACCGCGCATTGTAGGGCGCCGCGCAGGCTGCCCCGGCTCAGTGGCGCTGCGAGCGCGCGGCCAGGATGCGGCGCTGCAGGCTGTCGGCGTCCGCGGCGTCGGGCGTGTGCTCCAGGTACAGGCCCCAGTCGTAGGCAGCCTCCTCGCTGCGGCCCATGCCGTCGAGGATGTCGCCGCGCAGGCGGTAGGTGTCCCAGTCCTGCGGCTCCAGCACGACCTGGCGGTCGAGCACGGCCAGCAGGCGCTGGACGTCGCCGCGGCCCTGGTGGATCTGGCGCAGGTTGCGCAGCATGCGGCCGATGATGTCGCGCGGCCCGGCGGCCTGCAGGAACAGGCCCAGCGGCATGTCGAAGGCGTCGCGCATCGCGCTCGCCTGGCGCACCAGGTCGAGCCGCTCCTCGAGGTCGCTGCGCGACAGCGACTGGCCGGTGAACGGATCGATCACCACCTCGCCCTGCGGCAGACGCATCTTCACGAGGAAGTGCCCGGGAAACGACACCCCCTCGGCGCGCAGGCCGACGTGGCCCGCGATCTCCATGTACAGCAGCGCCAGCGTGATCGGGATGCCGCGCCGGCGCGCGAGCACGTCGGGCACGTAGCTGTTGGCGGGGTCGTGGTAGTCGTTGACGTTGCCCGCGAAGCCCAGCTCCTCGAAGAAGTAGCGGTTGAGCGTGCGCAGCTTGTGCAGCACCGGCGCGTCGGGCGCGAGCCGGTTCTTCAGCCGCAGCGCCAGCGCGTCGACGTCGGCGAGCACCGCCCCCACGTCGAGCTCGGGCGTCTCGTCCTGCGCGATCGCGATGGCGGCCTCCAGCAGCGGGAACTGCTCGTCGTCGGCCACCAAGGCGTCGAAGTACTCCAGCGCGCTCGGGGCGCTGAACGTGGGCGTGGGCCGGGGAACCAGGGACATGCGCCCGAGTTTAGACCCGGCGCGATGTCCTCAGGCCTTGCGGGCGAAGTGCTTGACCTTGATCCCCAGCGCTATCAGCACCGCGACGTAGACGACTCCCACGCCGCCCAGCACGCCGGCCATCTTCAGCGCGCGCAGCATCGGATGCGCGCGGTCGAACCAGTCGATCGCCTGGTCGGCCCACACCAGGCACGCGCCCAGCGCCAATCCGGCGACCAGCACGCGCGCGCCGAACGCGAGCCAGCCCGGCTGCGGCTTGTAGGTGCCCATGCGGATCAGGCCGAACAGCAGCCAGCCGGCGTTGAGCGTCGCGCCCAGGCCGATCGACAGCGCGAGCCCGCCCACGCCGATGTGCAGCCCGAAGATGAACAGCGCGTTCATCAGCTGCGTGCACGCCAGCACGGCGATCGCGATGCGCACGGGCGTGCGCGTGTCGAGCTGGGCGAAGTAGCCCGGCGCGAGGATCTTCACGCTGACGATGCCCAGCAGGCCCAGGCCGTAGCCGCGCAGCGGCTGCACCGTCGCCAGCACGTCGGCGTTGCTGAAATGGCCGTAGCCGTACAGCAGGGCGATCAGCGGCTTGGCGAAGACCAGCAGCGCGATCGCGCACGGCAGCGTCTGCAGCACGACCAGGCGCAGGCCCCAGTCGATCATGTTCGAGTAGCCGTCCTTGTCGCCGCGCACGCGGGCGGCCGACAGCTGCGGAATGAGCACGACCCCGAGCGCGACGCCCAGCAGCGACGTCGGAAACTCCATCAGGCGGTCGGCGAAGGTCAGCCAGGACACCGAGCCCACGGCCAGGTGCGACGCCAGCTGCGTGTTGATCAGCAGGGACACCTGTGCCACCGACACCCCCAGCAGCGCCGGCGACATCTGCTTGAGCACGCGCCGCACGCCCGGGTGATGCCAGGCGTCGACGATGGCGCCCCAGCGAAAGCGGATGTGCGGCATCAGGCCCAGCGATTTCAGCGCGGGGATCTGGACGCCGGCCTGCAGCACGCCGCCCAGCATCACGCCGATGGCCAGCGTGTAGACGCCCGGCAGGCCGTGCGCCTCGAAGGTGGGCGTCAACGTGCGCGCAGAGATGATCACCGCCACGTTGAGCAGGATGGGCGTGGCCGCCGGCACCGAGAAGCGGCCCCAGGTGTTGAGGATGCCGGCCGACAGCGCCACCATCGACATGAAGCCGATGTAGGGGAACATCAGCCGCGTCATCAGGACGCCCGCGTCGAAGCGCTGCAGGCCCGAGGCCATCAGCCAGACCAGCGCCGGCGCACCCGCGATGCCGATCACGCAGGTTGCCAGCAGCGCCCAGGCCAGCACGGTGGCGACGGCGTCGACCAGGCGATGCGTGGCCTCGTCGCCTTCGGCGATGCGCGAGTTGGCCAGCAGCGGCACGAAGGCCTGCGAGAACGCGCCCTCGGCGAACAGCCGGCGCAGCAGGTTGGGAATGCGGAACGCGACGTTGTAGGCGTCGGTGAAGCCGCTGGCGCCGAAGCTGGCGGCGACGAGTTGCTCGCGCACCAGGCCGGACACGCGCGAGGCGAGCGTGAGCAGCGAAACCGTCGAGGCGGCCTTGAGAAGATTCATCGGGGGCCGCTGACTACGGCGTTTTCTGGTTGTCTGGGCCGCGATTATAGGAACGGCCCGCATCACGGAAACCCGCAAGCTGCGGGTTATCCCCCTTTTCCGCGAACCGGGGTCGGGCGTACCGATACAATGCCACCAGCCGCTCCAAGCTCCAGTCCAGCGAGTGGCCGTCGATCCTCGACGCATCCCCCAGCAATCTGCCTTCACGACTGGTGCCCGCATCCATGCGCGGCGCAGCAGGCCGATCCGCGAATCCCGGCACGACCCGGGACTGAAAACCAATCCATGAACTTTGACGAACTCGGCCTGGCCGAGCCGCTCCTGCGTGCAGTGCACGAGTACGGCTACACGACCCCGACCCCGATCCAGTTGCAAGCCATTCCCGTCGTCCTGCAGGGCGGCGACCTCCTCGCCGGCGCGCAGACCGGCACCGGCAAGACCGCCGGCTTCGTGCTGCCGATGCTGCATCGCCTGCTCGAAGGCGGCCCGAAGAAGGACTCGCGCGGCAAGGCGCCGGTCCGCGCCCTGATCCTGACGCCGACGCGCGAACTCGCCGCCCAGGTCGAGGAAAGCGTGCAGACCTACGGCAAGCATGTGCCGCTGACCAGCATGGTCATCTTTGGCGGCGTGGGCATGCAGCCGCAGATCAACCGCCTGCACAAGGGCGTCGACATCCTCGTGGCGACGCCCGGCCGCCTGCTCGACCTGCACCAGCAGCGCGCGGTGGACCTGTCGCACGTCGAGATCTTCGTGCTCGACGAGGCCGACCGCATGCTCGACATGGGCTTCATCCACGACATCAAGAAGGTGCTCGCGGTGCTGCCGGCCAAGAAGCAGAGCCTGCTGTTCTCGGCCACGTTCTCCGACGAGATCAAGGCCCTGGCCGATCGCCTGCTGAACAAGCCGGGCCTGATCGAAGTGGCGCGCCGCAACCAGACCAACGAGATGATCGAGCAGGCCGTCCACCCGGTCTCGCGCGATCGCAAGAAGCAGCTGCTGTCGCACCTGATCAAGAGCGGCGACTGGCACCAGGTGCTGGTCTTCACGCGCATGAAGCACGGCGCCAACCGCCTGGCCGAATACCTCAACGACGACGGCATCACCGCGATGGCGATCCACGGCAACAAGAGCCAGACGGCGCGCACCCGCGCGCTGGCCGAGTTCAAGGCCGGCACGCTGCAGGTGCTCGTGGCGACGGACATCGCCGCGCGCGGCATCGACATCGACCAGCTCCCGCACGTCGTCAACTTCGAGCTGCCCAACGTGCCCGAGGACTACGTGCACCGCATCGGCCGCACCGGCCGCGCCGGCGCGCAAGGCCGCGCGGTGTCGCTGGTCTGCGTCGACGAGGACCTCTTCCTGCGCGACATCGAGAAGCTGATCAAGCGCCCGATCCCGCGCGAAGTCATCGCCGGCTTCGAGCCCGATCCGACCGAACGCGCCGAGCCCATCGTCCTGGGTCGCACGTCGATCGGCGTGCGCGGCCCGGCCGGCGGTGGCCGCGGCAACGGCGGCGGCCATCACGCACGCTCCGGCTCCGGCGACCGCCATGGCTCCGGCGGCGGCGATCGCGGCCGCGCCCCGGCGCGCCCGGGCGGCAACGGCGGCGGCAACGGCGGCGGTGGCCGTCCGGCACCGCGTCCGCAAGGCCCGTCCGGCTCGCACAGCGGCGCCAAGCCCGCGCACACGGGCCACGGCGGCGCGCGTCCCGCGGGCGGCGGCAACGGCGGCGGCCGCCCGGCCGGCGGCGGTGGTGGCCGTCCGCAGGGCGGCGGACAGCGTCCGGCGCTGACGTCGTCCAACAAGGGACCGTCGACGAAGCGCTGATGCGCTCCCCGTCCGCTTGAACAAGGCCCGCGCGCGCCAGCCCGCGGGCCTTCGTCATTCGGAGAGTGCTCCGCCTAAGTCCGGCGCTTCGTCGAATAGTGCACGTCCGGCGGCTACGCGCCTGCCGTGCTCGACAGAGAATCGAAGGCTCGGCCGATTCGGCCGGACTTCGAGACTCCGCGCTTGGATCTGCACACCCTGTTCCTCGGCCAGACCTGCCTGCTCGCCGCCACGGCCGCGATGCTGTGGGTGTCGCGCAGCGACGCCGACCTGCGCAACGGCATGCGCAGGTGGCGCTGGGGCATCACCAGCCAGGCGATCGCCTATCTCGTGCTGGCCATTCCGGCGAGCGGCGCGTGGGCGGCCGCGACCGGCCTCGTGGCCAACCTGGCCGGTGCCATCAGCGTCTCGCTGTTCTTCATCGCCATCCGCCGCTTCGCGGGACGCCCCTGGGACGTGCGCCGTCTGATCGCGATGGTCGCGGCCGTGACGATCGCCGGCGCCGTCACCGGCGAGCACGTGGCCTGGGCCGCGATCTTCAACGGCTTCGCCTACGCCGGCTACGAGTGGCTCAACGCCATCGCGCTGTGGCGCAACCCGCGCGCCGAAACCGGCCGCGTGCAGCGCGTCGTCGCCGCGTTCTATGCCGGCATGGGCCTCGTGCTGCCGCTGCGCGCGATCGTGCTGCTGCTGATCGGCCAGTCGCGGCTGAGCCTCGACCACGACAACGCCTGGCAGGTGCCGATCTACGTGTTCGGCTTCGTCTATCTCGTCATCACCAACCTGGGCTTCGTGCTGATGTGCAAGACGCGCGCAGAGGCCGAGACGCGGCTGCAGGCGCGCACCGACGACCTGACCACGCTGCCCAACCGGCGCGCGCTCGACGAGGAGATCCTCCACGCGCTGGCCAGCGCGCAGCACAGCGGTCGTCCCTTCGCCGTGGTGATGGCGGACGTCGACCGCTTCAAGTTCATCAACGACACCCACGGCCACGGCGTCGGCGACGCCATGCTCACCGCATTCTCGGCACGCCTGGCCGGCGCATTGCGCGCGCCAGACCGCGCGTACCGCTACGGTGGCGAGGAGTTCTGCCTGCTGCTGGCCGACACCGATGCCGATGGCGCGCACGTGCTCGCGGAACGCGCGCGCGAGCGGGTCATGCTGCCGTTCGAGGGCGGCGCGGTGCGCGAACTGACGGCCAGCTTCGGCGTGACGGCCTGGCAACCGGAGGACACGCTGGATACGCTGTTCCGCCGCGCCGACCGCGCGCTGTATGCGGCCAAGAGTGGTGGGCGCAATCGGGTGGAGATAGGCTAGGCGGTGGTGGCGCGAGAGCCTGCAAGACTGTGGCGAAGCGGGCCATGGGTGGGCAACTGGATCCAGCTTGTCGAGCTCGGCGTCGTGACTCGCGGCGCTCGCATGCGCGAGTTCCGTCACGGCTCCGAGACACCGTTGTGACACGCCGTCTCATCGGGCTGCCCACAGGGTCAGACAGCAACGGTTCAGCAATCGTCGCTACGGTCGCTGATGAAGACCTCGACCGCACCTGCGCAGCATCGGCGTCGCGCTTGACGGTTCGGTCGCATCACGCGGAGTGCTCCATGCCCGACATCTTGCCGAGAGTCCCCATCAGCGGAAGCGAACGCCAGGCCGCGGCCGGCGCGATACCCGTCGGCCCGGTCAGGGACGACGAACGGGTCGAGGTCACGATCCTCTTGCGGAGCAAGTCGACGCACAGCGCACCGCGCGGCGGGGGCGTCGACGACGACACGTCCCCGTGCCGTCGGCGCTATCTCACGCGCGAAGAGCACGCTGCAGCGTACGGCGCCGACCCCGCCGACCTGGCCCGCGTCGCCGCGTTCGCGCAGGCGTCCGGATTGGCGGTCGTCGAACAGAGCGAGGCGCGTCGGTCCATCGTTCTGACGGGGCCTGCTGTCGCGATGCAGGCGGCGTTCCAGGTCGAACTGCAGCAGTTCCGGCACGAGCGCTTCACGTACCGGGGACGGGTCGGCACCGTCAGCGTGCCGGCTGATCTCGCCGAGGTGATCGAGGGGGTCTTCGGGCTCGACAACCGTCCGCAAGCGCAATCGCATCTTCGCCGGGCCGCGGAGCCCGCCGTCGGCGCGAAAGCGTCGACGTCGTTCACGCCGGTCGCGATCGCCGCGCTGTACGGCTTCCCGACCGGCGTCGACGGGGCCGGCGAGTGCATCGGCATCATCGAGCTCGGCGGCGGCTTTCGGCCTGCGGACCTCACGACCTATTTCAACGGGTTGTCGATATCGGCACCGCAGGTCGTCGCGGTGTCGGTCGACCAGGGCCAGAACACGCCGACCACGGCCGACGGCGCGGACGGCGAGGTGATGCTGGACATCGAGGTCGCGGGCGCCGTCGCCCCGGGTTCGCGCATCGCGGTGTACTTCGCGCCGAACACCGACCAGGGCTTCCTCGACGCGGTCACGACCGCCATTCACGACACCGTCAACAAGCCCTCGGTGGTCTCGATCAGCTGGGGCTCTGCCGAGTCGACATGGACGGCGCAGGCCATGACGCAATTCGACCAGGCTTTCCAGGCCGCGGCCGCGATGGGGGTGACGATCTGCGTGGCCGCGGGGGACAACGGCTCGAGCGATGGCGTTGCCGACGGCGCGCCGCATGTCGACTTCCCCGCGTCCAGCCCCAATGCCCTGGCTTGTGGCGGCACCTCGCTCACGGCGAGCGGATCGACCATCGCCTCGGAAGTCGTCTGGAACGACGGCAGCAGCGGCGGTGCGACGGGCGGTGGCGTCAGCGCGACCTTTGCGCTGCCGACCTATCAGGGCAAGGCGGGTGTGCCGACCATCTCGGGGACGTCGACGACGGGGCGTGGCGTTCCCGATGTCTGCGGCAACGCCGACCCCGCGTCGGGCTATCAGGTGCTGGTCGACGGACAGAGCATGGTGGTCGGAGGCACGAGTGCCGTCGCCCCGCTCTGGGCGGGACTGGTCGCGCTGATGAACCAGCAGCTCGGCCGTCCGGTCGGCTTCCTGAACCCCTTGTTGTACGGTTCGCTGGCAGGCCAGGGATTGCTCAACGACATCGTGTCCGGCTCGAACGGTGCCTATGCCGCGGCACCCGGTTGGGACGCGTGCACCGGCTGGGGATCGCCGCGCGGGGCGGCGCTGTCGCAGGCCTTGGCGATGACCTCGGCGGCGCCGAGTCCCGTGCCGGTTCCCGCGCCCGCACCCGCACCTGTACCAGTTCCTGCTCCGGCGCCATCCCCAACGCCATCACCTGCCCCGGTATCTGGTCCCGTACCTGCGCCGACGCCAACGCCGACCCCGCCCAGCGGGACCGGCCTGTCCTCGATCGAACACATCGTCGTGTTGATGCTGGAGAATCGCTCCTTCGATCACATGCTGGGCCTGTTGTACGCCGACCTCGGCAACGTCTCGCCCACGGGACAGCCGTTCGAGGGGCTCACGGGCAGCGAGGCGAATCCGGCCGCCAAGGGGCAGCCCGTGTCCGTCTTCGCGATCGACGCGTCGACCCACAACACCTACTTCATGCCGGGCGCCGATCCCGGCGAAGGATTCCTGGCGACGAACCTGCAACTGTTCGGCACGAGCACGCCGAAGGCGGCCGCCGCGCCGACGAACCAGGGCTTTGTCACAAACTTCGCCTCTACGCTTGATTGGGAGTCGAAGAAGCCGAGCTGGACGCCACTGCCCGGAACGGTCGCGAGCGACATCATGGGCATCTACACACCCGCGATGCTGCCGGTGCTATCGGGCCTCGCGCGCGGCTTCGCCGTCTGCGATCACTGGTTCTCGTCGGTGCCCACCGAGACGCTGCCCAACCGCGCCTTCGCGTGCGCCGCGACCTCGCAGGGCCACATGGACGACACCACCAAGACCTACACGTCCACCAGCATCTTCGGCTTGCTGACAAGCCACGACGTGAGCTGGAAGATCTACGGCTATGACGCGAGCCCGCTGACGCGACTGAACTTTCCCGACACCACGAACGCGCCCGACGCCAACTTCGGGCTCTTCACTGATTTCCAGGCGGATGCCGCCAGCGGGTCGCTCGCCGCCTACACCTTCCTCGAGCCGAGCTGGGGCGCGACCGGGAACAGCCAGCATCCGAACTACAGCCTCGCGCTCGGCGAGCAGCTGATACGCGACGTCTACGACGCACTGCGCTCCGGACCCTCGTGGAACCAGACGCTGTTGATCATCACCTACGACGAGCACGGCGGCTGCTACGACCACGTCGCGCCGCCGACGACGGCAACCGCGCCCGACGCCACGGCCGGCGAGTTCGGCTTCGACTTCACGCGCTTCGGCGTCCGAGTGCCGGCGGTGCTGGTGTCGCCGCTCATCGCGGCCGGCACGATCTGGCGTGTGCCGGCTGGCGCGACGCCGCTGGATCACACGTCCATCCTCAAGACGATCGAGAAGCGCTGGAACTTGCCGCCGCTCACGGCGCGTGACGCTGCGGCATCGGACGTGGGCGGCGCCCTGACCCTTGCCACGCCGCGAACCGACGACCCGCTCGCCGGCGTCGTCGTCCCGAGTTCGCCGGCGCAGGATCCGGCCAGCGTCCCGATCTCGCACCTCGAACAAGTCCACGCGGAACTCGCCTCGAGGCTGCCCGTGACCGACGGCGGCGGCGGCGGGACATACCGCACGATGCCTCAACTCTCGACGAGCGCGCAGGCGAGGAGCTACATCGCCGAGCGCACTGCGGCCTGGAAGGCGTCGCGACGCGGCGCCGCCTGAGGGTCGTCACTGGTCTCAGGCCTGGCCCGAGGCGTTGCGCCTCCCCATTTTTGGGGCTCACGCGGTGCGACATTGTCGATATATTCAGGTAAGAATGGGCGAGATATGAGCCGGCGCCGCCGGGTCTTTGCCTGTCCACGTCCGACTTTGAACGAGAGGGTACCCATCATGAAGACGAAGATGAACGCCGCCGCACTGGCCGCATTCCTGGCCCTGGCCGCCCAAGGCGCGTCGGCGGCGACCGTGTCCTGGGCCGACTGGTCCAGCGACACCGCTTCCACGGTCTCGGGCACGGTGATGGTCGACGGTTCCCCCGTTGCGGTGACGTACAGCGGGACGCCCTATGCTTTCGATCAACTCAACGGCGCCGGCACGAACTACTGGCTTCCGAATTCGCCGTATCTCAGCGCGTCGGTCTCGAACTCCCCGGGCACGCCGGACATCGTCGGTCTCAGCGACGCGGGCACCAGCGTCATCACGTTCTCCGCACCGGTCGTCAATCCGCTGATCGCGCTCGTGAGCTGGAACGGTGCCAATGTGACGTTCGGCGGTGGTGCCGATACGCAGACCTACAACATCGACTATCTCAGCTCGGGCTGCGGCTACTGGGGTTGCGGCACGTATGCGTCGCCGACCAGCAACTCGTTCGTCGGCAGCGGCGAGTTGCACGGCGTCATCGAGTTGGTCGGCACCTACTCGTCGATCTCGTTTACCGACACGACGGCTGAGTATTGGCACGGCTTGACGGTTGGCGCCTTCGCGACCTCGGTGCCGGAGCCTGGCGAACTCGGCATGATGCTCGTGGGCCTGGGCGTCGTGGGCGCGTTGGCACGTCGCCGCAAGAGTACCGATGCCGCCTGACTCCGCCGCACGAAGCTGCTAGCTCGCCAAGGCCGCCCGCGTTAGATGCGCTGGCGGCTTTTTTCATGGCCGCGTCGCCGCGGCCATCTTCACATTTTGATGCCCGGAAGCAACCGGTCGCGAGTGCCCGGTTGTGGCCGGACTCGGTCGCTTGGGCCCTGCAGATCGAACTTCCACCACGCGCGCCGTTGCCAAGGCCCGCAGGGCAGACCCATGGGTTCCGGGTTCCGGGCTCTACGCCTGGGAGCTGCGCCGCTCGCGACGGCCAATTGCGCCAGCCCCGGCGACTCCGAGTGCGAAGAGGCTGATGTTCAGCGGCTCCGGCACGGAGCTCGGCGAATACACCGACAAAGACGTTATTTCACCGGAGACATCGCCGAGGTATGCGTAGTCGCCCGTGGACGTGATGGTGTCTTGACTGAACGCTTCGAATGACAGCTGTCTATAGCTCCAATCCGCGATGGAACCCAAGACGCGACTGGCGGCAGCGCGATTGCTTCGATCTGCAGTTCTTCTTGAAGATTCTGCGATCGGCGTCTGGCGCGAAGGCATTCCAACTGCAACGGCAGGTCAGAGATATCCCTCTTTTGGGCGATACCACTTTCGTATCGCAAAGAGTGACCGCCTGCCCGCATCGGATGCAGCAGTTGCGCTCGAAGAGGCGCGTGTCTGGGCCAACCCGCCAGCCCGAGGCACCCGGCCACCCGGCATGGGCCGCGGTGCCGCGACGACCCCCTCGAGCCAGCGCCGGCGCGAGCCTCAGGCACTCAGATGAACTCCCGCTCCCGCAGCCACTTCGTCGCCACCCACTTCTCGCCCTCGATCACCGGCGCGCCGCCGTGCAGGCTCTTGGTGTTGACGTGGGCGCGGTCGTAGCTGAAGAAGCAGGCGTTGCCCTTGATCGGGGCCACTTCCAGGCCGACGTCGGGGAAGGTGGTGCCGCCGCCCTTCTTGGGCGTGTTCAGGTACATCAGCAGCGTGCCCACGCGCTGGCCGCCGCGCTTGAGGATGGGCGCGGAGCCGGGGTGCACCGGGTCGAAATAGTCGTAGTGCGGCTTGTACTCGGCGCCCGGCTGGTAGTGCAGCACCTGCAGGCCTTCGCCGTTCTGCACCGGCCAGCTCAGCAGCGCCGCGATGCGCTTCTCGACGCGGTCGATCACGCCCGTCTCGCCGCGCTCGAAGAACATGCCGCGGCTGGTGCGCGCGACGTTGACCTCGCTGCCGCCGGTGAGGTTGTCCACCGTCTCGGAGCGCGCCATGCGCGGGCCGGCGAGCGCGACCATCTTGTCGCACTCGTCGTCCGACAGGAAGCCGCCCAGCACGATGATGCGCGGGTTCTTCATGGTCGTCAGGATGGTGACGTCGCGGTCGAGAATGCGGATCTTGCTCGGCGAATCGCCCAGCGCCGCGTCGGGCACGGGCACCGGTTGCGGTTCGTGGTCGACCGGTGCGGCCGCCTGGCTCTGGGCGACCTGCTTGTTGAGGTGATCGCGCAGCGTCTCCTCGAGCGCCTTGATGGCCACGTCCTCGTGCCAGCCGCTGGACTTCATCGCCTCGAGCACGGACTCCGGCGAGACACCGGCCTGCGCCTGCGCGACGATCCATTGGCGGAGCTCCACCGAGATGTACTGTTGACGCTGCTCGCCAGCGTTCGTCTTCGTGCTCGATTGCGTTTGCATGGTGTCGACTCCGGAGTGCGGTCGATTCGGGTTGCCAAGGCCACGCCCTGCGGCGCGGCGTCCAAGGACCTATTCTGGCAGCGCCGTACGGTCGAGTCGGCGGGGAATCCCCCGGATTGCGACGGACTTCGTGCAACTTCTGGTTAATCCGGCAGGCGAATGTCTCGGCGGGCCTGCCCGGAAGCAGCCGTTGTCAGCCGTGGCGCCGCCGGAAGACAAGGCGATCGGGCTCGGAGGCCCGTTCTGCGAAACGATAGCCGTCCGTGCGGAAATCCGTCAGCGCCTCGACGGTGTCGGCGCGCTTGTCGATCGCGTGGCGCGCCATCATCCCGCGGGCGCGCTTGGCGAAGAAGCTGATGATCTTGTAGTCGCCGTCCTTCCAGTCCTCGAACACGCAGTCGACGACGCGCGCGCGCAGCACCTTCGCGCGCCCCGCTTTCGCCTGCGTGACCTTGAAGTACTCCTGCGAGGCGAGATTGATCACCAGCGGCGCGCGCTCCTTCGCCTGCAGCTTGTTGATGTGCGCGGCGACGGTGTCGCCCCACCACGCGTACAGCGAGTTGCCGCGCTCGGTCGCGAGGCCGGTGCCCATCTCGAGGCGGTACGGCTGCAGCCGGTCGAGCGGCCGCAGCACGCCGTACAGGCCGCTGAGCATCAGCACGTGCTGCTGCGCCCACGCGATCTCCTCCTCGTTGAGCGTAGCCGCCTTCAGGCCGTCGTAGACATCGCCGTTGAACGCCCACATCGCGGGGCGGCTGTTGCGCTCGGTCGCGCGCGTCGACCAGGCCTTGTAGCGCTTGACGTTGAGCGTGGCGAGGTCGTTCGACAGATGCATCAATTCGGCGATGTCGGCCACCGTCTTCGTGCGCAGGGTGGCGATCAGCGCGGCGGCCTGCGCGGCGTACTGTGGCGCGGTGGCGGTGGGCCTGAGGGCGGCGCGGGCAGCGAGCACCGGCTCGGGCAGCGGGGATTCGTAGTCGAGGGACTTGGCGGGGGACAGCAGCAGGAGCATGGCGGGGAGTGTAGCGAGCGGTCGCGCGGGGCGGGCTTGCGGGGGTTCGATGCTTTGGGGCGATGTGGTGGCGGCTGGCGACTCGCGGCGGAAATCACCCGAACAGGATCGGCGGACCGAAAGCGATCGTCGAAAAATCAGAAATGCAAAGGCAGGGCAGCTAAAAGCTGCCTGTCATGGTCGACTGATTCTGGCCGGCCGCCGCCCCTGGAGCGGGTCAGCGCTGCGTCGCGGACGGCGGCACGATGTTGTGGCCGTCGGTGCCGTTGCCAGACACGTTGCCATTGCCCGCGGGCGTGCCCAGCGAGTTCGCGCCGGGCGGCCCGGCGACCGAGTCCAGCACGGCCAGCACGTTGGCGTTGCTCCTGAACGCGGCGAGCAACTGCTGGCTGCGCACGCGATCGCTCGCCGAGAGCCTGGACGGATCGAGCGTGGGCAGTTCCTCGGGACTGGGCGGCGACGCCTCGCGGGCCAGGCTTTGCAGCGCGACGCCGGCCGCAAGATCGGCGCGCGGCACGCCGCCGAGGCCGTTGGCCACCATGTAGCCCAGGTTGTGGCGCGCCGGCGCGAGGCCTTGCGCCGATGCGGCACGGAAGCCGCCGACCGCCGCGACGTCGTCGCGCGTGACGCCCTTGCCGCGCGCGTACAGCAGCGCGAGATGATTGCGGGCGGGCGCGTTGCCGCGCGCCTCGGCGAGGCGGTACCAGCGCTGCGCCTCGGCCGCGTCGACCGGCTGGCCGCGGCCTTCCTCGGCCATCCAGCCGAGGTTGTCCATCGCGAAGGCGTTGCCCTTGCGCGCGGCGAGCTTGAACTGGCGCAGCGCGGCGGCATCGTCGCGCGTGACGCCCAGCCCGTTGGTGAGCATCCAGCCGAGATTGTTCTGGCCCGACGCATTGCCCTGCGCCGCGGCCTTCTGGTACCACTCGACGGCCTGCTTCTCGTCGGCGATCACGGCGTCGCCGGCGGCGTACATCAGGCCGAGGCTGACCTGCGCGGGCGCGTAGCCCGATTCCGCGGCCTTGCGGATCCAGCGCTCGGCCGCCGTCGGATCGCGCGGTGCGCCGCGGCCGTTGAGCTCGGCCATGCCGAGGTTGTGCTCCGCGGTCGGATCGCCCTGTGACGCCGAGACCCGCAGCCAGCGCAGGGCCGCCTCCGGATCGCGCGGCACGCCGCGGCCTTCGCTGTAGACCCAGCCGAGCGCGCTCTGCGCCCGCGCGTCGCCCTGGTCGGCCGCGGCCTGGTACCAGTGCAGCGCGGTGGCGTCGTCGCGCTCGACGCCCTGGCCGTTCGTGTAGAAGACGCCCAGCCGGTACTGCGCCACCGCCAGGCCCTGCTGCGCGGCCAGCGTGGCCCAGTGCGCGGCCTGCGTGTCGTCCTGCGGCACGCCGCGGCCGATCAGCGCCATGTACGAGAGATTGCTCTGGGCAGTGGGCTCGCCCTGGTCGGCCGCCTTGCGATACCACTTCGCGGCCTCCTCGAAGTCGCGCGCGACGCCCTTGCCCTGCTCGTACAGGAAGCCGAGATTGGTCTGCGCGCGCGGATCGCCCTGCTCGGCCGCCTTGCGGAACCAGCGCGCCGCGATCGCCGGGTCGACCGCGACGCCATACCCCCGCAGGTACATGTCGGCGAGCGCCAGCTGCGCGTCGCGGTCGCCCTTCTCCGCCGCCGGCTGGAACTCGCGCAATGCCGTCGCATAGTCGCCGTGACGGCCCGCCTCGTAGCCCTCGGCCGTGCCTGCGTGCGCGCCCGCGCATGCGAACGCCAGCGTAGCGCAGGCAACGAGGCTAGCGGCGGCGAAAGACGGGGAAAGCGCGCACGCCATGCCGGACGCCGATCGATTCGAGCGGCGCGACATGCGCACCGGGGCGGATGGGGCTGGGCAGGCGGGCAATGGATTCATCTCGGGCAGAAGTCCTCGGAGGATGTTAGCGCGAAGGATCCGGGGGCTGAAGGCCGAAGCGGACGGCGAGGCCGGACGCGGCTGTCGAGTCGTTCGGCATCCAGCCAGGGCCGAGCGCTCATCGCGTGAAGGGCAAGACCGAAATTATCGGCTCGCGCGTCGATCCGGAGTCCGGGGAATTGCCGTCGGACGTCGCAGGCATGCGACACGAGACGAGGGATGGCGGGGCCGGTGCGGCCGTGCGGCGGCGACTTGCAAGCTCCTGCGAGACCGCCGGGCCCACGAGCCCACGAGCCCACGAGCCCAAGCGCCGGAGAGCGGTTGTCGGCGGAGCGTTGAGCCAAGCTCCTCTGTCTCCTGAATGTGATGACATGGCCGCACAGCTGGGCGGGCCGCGAGCCGTGGGCATCGGGAGCGGAGCGACTGGCTGGCTGGCTGGCTGCTGAAAGCGAGCCACGAAAACAAACAGCGAGCAGCTGTACCTCAGCCAACGAGCGGCAGGCGACAGGCGACAGCCGCGGTGGCAACAAAGATCGATGAGTGGTGAACGGCAAGCTGTGTGGTCGTGGTGCGCTGGCATCGCGCGCTCCGATCGTCTCCTTTTCAGTGGAAATCCCGGCTGCGCGTGACCAGCCCCTGCAGCATCGGCGAGTGATCCACCAGCGTCTTGGCCACCAGGTGGCGCACATCGCCCTCGCGCTGCCACACGCCGTAGACCGTCAGCAGCGACGCCGCCAGCAGCGGCTTGCGCTGGGCCGCGGCCACGGCGGGCCAGACGATCACGTTGACGCTGCCCGTCTCGTCCTCCAAGGTCACGAACACGACACCCTTGGCGGTACCGGGCTGCTGGCGATGCGTGACCAGCCCGCTGGCGCGCGCGAGCTGGCCCGGCCGGTACTCGGCGTTGAGCAGCGCCGCCTGCTGCACCTTGAACGGCGCCAGCGCCGGACGCAGCAACGCCAGCGGATGGCCCTTCAGCGACAGGCCCAGCGCGCGGTAGTCGGCCAGCACGGCGTCGCCCAGGCTCAGCGCCTCGAACTCGGGGTTGGCGTCCTCCACCGTGCGGGTGGCCTCGAGCATGGGCGGCGCGCGGGTGTCGACCCCCGCGACGGCCCAGATCGCGTCGCGCCTCTGGCCGGCCAGCCCGGACAAGGCGTCGGAGGCCGCCAGGCATTGCATGGCTTGCGAATCGAGTTCGGCACGCCGCGCGAGATCTTCCACGTTGGCGAACGGCGCCTGTGCGCGCGCGGCCATGATGCGCCGGCCTTCGTCCTCGCCGAGGCCGCTCACCCGGTTCAGCCCCAGCCGCACCGCGCACTGGCCGCCCGGAATGGCACGCTCGGCGCAAGCGGCCACGGCCTCGTGCGGCGCCTGCGGCTCCAGCGTGGAATCCCAGTCGCTGATCGTGATGTCCACCGGCCGCACCGCGACGCCATGCGCGCGCGCGTCCCGCACGAGCTGGGGTGCGGCGTAGAAGCCCATCGGCAGGCTGTTGAGGAGCGCGGCGAGGAAGGCGTCGGGATGGTGGCGCTTGATCCACGCGCTGACGTAGACCAGCAGCGCGAAGCTGACGGCGTGGCTCTCCGGGAAACCGTATTCGCCGAAGCCCTGGATCTGCTTGAAGATGGCGTTGGCATAGTCCGGGTCGTAGTTCTTGGCCACCATCCGGCTGATCAGCTTCTCCCTGAATGGCTCCAGCCCGCCCTTGCGCTTCCAGGCCGCCATCCCGCGCCGCAACTGGTCGGCCTCGCCCGGTGTGAAGTCGGCCGCGAGGATGGCCAGTTGCATCACCTGCTCCTGGAAGATGGGCACGCCCAACGTGCGCTCAAGCGCCTTCTCGGCCTCCTTGCTCGGATAGACGACGGGCTCCTTCTGTTCGCGCCGCTGCAGATAAGGATGGACCATGCCGCCCTGGATCGGCCCCGGACGGACGATGGCCACCTCGACCACCAGGTCGTAGAACTTGGCCGGCCGCAGTCGCGGCAGCATGCTCATCTGCGCGCGGCTCTCCACCTGGAACACCCCCACCGAATCGCCGGTGCACAGCATGTCGTAGACCGCCTTGCACTCCGCCGGGATGTCCTGCAGGCTTGCTTCGCAGTCCAGCGCCACACGCTCCGCCACGATGCCCATGGCAGCCGCTGCGCCTGCACTGGAAAAGGCGTTCGAAGTGCGCTTGATGCGGGTTCCGCTGTTGCCCGCACGGCCGCTGGCCGGGCCGTCTGCGCGCTGGCGGCTCTCGGCCTGTTGCTGCCGCTTCACTTCGATCAACCAGCCCGGCGGTGGCGGCCCCGGCATCATCTGGCGCATCTTCTCGTCGACGAACAGCAAGCCGCGCCGCAGCGCGCTGAGCATGCCCAGCGCGAGGATGTCGACCTTGAGCAGCTTGAGCACGTCGAGATCGTCCTTGTCCCACTGGATCACGGTGCGCTTGTCCATGGCGGCGTTCTCGACCGGCACGTACAGCGCCACATCGTCCTTGGCGATGACGAAGCCGCCGGGGTGCTGGCTGAGATGGCGCGGCTGGTTGCGCAGTTGCAGGCTCAGTGCGATCCACTGGAATCCCAGCCTGGCCTCCGGATCGAAGCCCTGCTCCTTGAGCGCGATGGCGAGCCGCTCCTTCGCACCACTGGGCGCCGCGTCCCCACCCACGTGATGCAGCGAGCGCGTGACGGCATCGATGCGATCGAGGTCGATGCCCAGCGCGCGCCCCACGTCGCGCACCGCCGACTTCGTCCGGTAGCGGATGATCACGCCGGTGAGCGCGGCACGATGGCGTCCGTACTTCTTGTAGAGGTACTGGATCACCTCTTCGCGGCGCTGGTGTTCGAAATCGAGATCGATGTCGGGCGGCTCGCCACGCTCCTCGCTGATGAAGCGCTCGAACAGCACGTCGCGGATGAATGGATCGACTTCGGTCACGCCCAGGCAGAAGCACACCGCGGAGTTGGCGGCGCTTCCGCGGCCCTGGCACAGGATGCCGTTGGCCCGCGCCCAGGCGACGATGTCGGCCACCGTGAGGAAGTAGGCCTCGTACTTCAGGCGCGCGATGATCCCGAGCTCGCTCTCGATCAGTTTTTCCACCTTCTCGGGCACACCTGCCGGAAAGCGACCTGACGCACCGGCTTCCGTGAGCTTGCGCAACCAACTGGTGGGCGTCTCGCCGGCCGGCACGATCTCCTGCGGATATTCGTACTTCAACTCGCCCAGCGAGAACTTGCAGCGCCCCGCGATCGCCACGGTCTCGGCCAACCACTCCGGCTCGTACAAGGCCTGCAGGCGCGCGCGCGCGCGCAGGTGCGCCTCCGCGTTGGGCGCGAGCGCGTGGCCGCACTCGGCCACGGTGCGTCGCAGGCGCGTGGCCGTGAGCACGTCCTGCAAGGGCTTGGCGGCGCGCGTGGCCATCAGCACATCGCCCGCCGCGGTGATGCGCAGGCCCGTGGCGGCGGCCACGGCTTTCACGCGTTCGCGCACCTCGTCGTCGTCGCCCTGCATCAGCAGGGGCATCGCGAGCCAGACACGATCCTCACCGATCCACGTCCTGAGCCATTGCGCCTGGGCGAACAGCGATTCGAACGACAAGACCGTGGACGGCCGAGGCGGCGGCAACGACCTGGCAACGCGCCTGGCCTTGGCCTGCGAAGCGAGCCTGGGAGGCGCCGGCGGCTCGAGCGGCCCGTCGCCGCTGGGGCCGTCGCGAGACTCGCGCGTCTCGCGCCCGCGCGGACGCCCCGCACCGGGCGCATTCGATGCGATCGCCGCCGCCGCGCTGGCCCGTGCGGCGGCAATCACGCTCATGCGGGACAACCGGGCGTTGACCGGCGCGGCGCCTGCCGCGGCACTCGCATGACCCGCGGGCGACCCGTCGTCGACCGCCACGCGCACGGCCGACCCGGTGGTGCCACCCGACGCACCGGGCTCCAGCGCACCCAGCGGCACCGGGCCCGCCGTGGGCAACAGCAGCACGAGGCAATCGGGCAGGCCGGCCAGGTGCGGCATCGTGGGCACATGCCCTTCCAGGTCGCTGGTGCGGGCGTCGTAGTGTCCTTTCTCGGCACGCCGGCGCGCCACGGAGATCCATTGCGACAGGTTGCCGTAGCCACGCCGGGTGGTGGCCAGGATCACCAGCCGCATGGCCACGCCGCCGACCGTGGGCTCGAGCCGCATCTCGGCGCCGACGATGAGCGGAAACTTGAGTTCGTTGGCCTGCTCGTAGGCGTGCACCACGCCCGACAGCGAGCACTCGTCGGTGACCGCCAGCGCGGTGTAGCGCAGCGTGGCGGCGCGCTCGACCAGTTCCTCGGGCGACGACGCGCCGGTGAGGAAGCTGAAGTTGCTGCGGCAGTGCAGTTCGGCGTAGGCAGGAAGCGAAGCCATGGCGGAGAGACGGTGGCGCCCGGCAGGCCGGAACCTGCGGCAGGCAATGACGGAATCGAGAAGGTCGGTGCGTGCGAATCGACTGCAGCAGGCTGCAGCGATACCCGGATACAAGCCGACGTGGCCCGTGCGCGAGGCACGAGCGGCGGAGTGCGCGATGACGCGCTGGACCGCCCGGAGAACCGGCCGTGGTTCGTATCGCGGCAGGGAGTCATTGCCTGTCATCGATACTGTATTTAACTACAGTCTAGGCTTCGGCGATGGCCAATGCAAGCCCTGTTGCAAGCTCGCGGACATGGCCCGCCGGACACCCGCGCCGAAAGCACGAAAATGTGCCTTTCAGCGCTTGCCGCCCGATGCCCGCCTTCGTCGAGTTGACACCCTATCGCCCCGAATTCCGCGCACACCTCGTCGCCCTGTGGCGCGCCAGCTTCGCGCTGGGCGTCGGCGCGCCGGTGCCCAATCCGGTCGAGGACCACCTGCGCTATTTCGACGAGCACGTCCGCGCCGAGACCCGCGTGCAGCTCGCGCTGCGCGACGGCGAGCTCGTCGGCTTCGGCGCGTTCACGCCCGACTCGGTGATGCAGCTCTACGTCCATGTCGACCACCTCGGGCAAGGCATCGGCACGCGGCTGCTCGATCACGCGAAGGCGGCGTCGAGCGGCAAGCTGTGGCTCTACACCTTCGCCACCAACGCGAACGCGCGGCGCTTCTACGAACGGCACGGCTTCGATCTCGTCGAGCGCGGCTTCGAGCCGGTGATGCAACTGGGCGACCTGCGCTACGAATGGCAGCGAGACGGTCGATGAGCATCGCCGCTGACGACAAATCGCGTCGCCGGCTCGCGGCCCTGGCCGCGATGCTGGCCACGATCGCGCTGGGCCTGGCGTCGCGCCGCTGGCCCGACGCGCTGCCGCCCGCGCTCGGCAAGTATCCGGGCGACGCGTTGTGGGCGCTGATGGTCGTCTTCGCCTGGCGCGCGCTGCGCCCGCGCGCGGGCACCCCCGACGTCGCGTTGCTGGCCATGGCGACCAGCGTCGCCGTCGAACTCGCCAAGCTGTGGCAGGCGCCGTGGCTCGTGCAGTTCCGCCACACGGCCGTCGGCCACCTGCTGCTGGGGCATGTGTTCTCATGGCAGAACCTCGCGGCCTATGGCGTCGGCGTGCTGGCCGGCGCGGCCATCGACCGACTGCTTCTTCGCGCAACCCGGGCATGACTTTCGACCTCGACACGCAACTCCATCGCTGGCTCTTTCCGGCGCTGTGGGCGGCGTGGGCGTTCTACTGGTGGCTCAGCTCGCACGACGTGAAGGAGACGACGCGCCGCGAGCCCTTCGTATCGCGCGTGCTGCACCTGGGGCCGATGGCGTTGGCCGCCGCGATCCTGTGGTCGCCGCGCTTCGACGTGCTCGGCCTGGAGACGCGCTTCATGCCGTGGGCGCCGTGGGTGTTCTGGCTGGGCGCCGCGGTGACCTGCGGCGGCCTGGCGTTCGCCGTCTGGGCGCGCCGCACCATCGGCCGCAACTGGAGCGCGATCGTCACGCTGAAGCAGGATCACGAGCTCGTCACCAGCGGCCCGTACGCGCTCGTGCGCCATCCGATCTACACGGGCCTGCTGTTCGGCTTCCTCGGCTCGGCGATCGCGCTGGGCCAGTGGCGCGGGCTGCTCGCCGTGGCGATCTTCTACCTCGCCGCGCTGCGCAAGTACCGCCTCGAGGAACGCTGGATGCGCGAGCGCTTCGGCATCGCCTACGATGCGTACCGGGCGCGCGTGAGAGCGATCGTGCCTTTCCTGTTCTGACCTGGACTACTCTGCAGATGCCCACCACCATCGACACCCACCTGCTCATCGTCGTCGCGTTCGCCGCCCTCGTCGTCTGGCGCGTCTATGCACGCATCCGCCGCGTGATCGGCCGGCAGCGGCTGTCCAAGGTGCGCCCGTGGATCACCGTCGTCGTGTTTCCGCTGATCTTCGTGCTGCTGCTCGCAACAAGCCTGGCGCATCCGGCCACGGGCGTCGCGGCGCTCTGCGGCGCGCTGGTCGGCGTCTTCCTGGGCGTGCTGGGCACGAAGCTGACCAAGTTCGAGGCGACGCCGGCGGGCCTGTTCTACACGCCCAACGCGCACCTGGGCATCGCGCTGTCGCTGCTGCTGGTGGTGCGCCTCGCGTGGCGCTTCGTGGTGCTGCAGACGGCCGGCCGCGGCCTCGATTCGCAAGCGATGCAGATCGGCGCCAGCCCGCTGACGATGGCGATCTTCGGCACGCTCGCCGGCTACTACGTCACGTATGCGATCGGCCTGCTGCGCTGGCGCGCGCGGGTCGGCGAGCAGGCGCCCGCCGAACGCTGATCCGTTCTCGTCGATGAACGTCACCACCCCATCGACTCTCGTGACCGCCGGCCTGGCGCTCTGTCTGGCCGGTTGCGCATCGCCCGACACCGCCAAGGGCGCGGCCAAGGAAGGCGTCCAGCTGCGGAAGGCCGTCGAGGCGCCGCTGGCCGATCTCGACCTCGTGCAGGAAAAGATCCCCGTGGTGCTGGAGTCCGCCGTCAAGGCGCTGTACGCGTTGCCGTCGCAGCGCGATTGCGCCGCCCTCGCCAACGAGGTGCGCCGCGCCTTCCTCAAGGGCGTGGGCGAGACGCTGGGCTGCGAGGCGCCCGCCGCGCCGCTGCAGGCGCTGGCGGCGTCCGCGGTATCCACAAGCAAGAACTGAGATTCGTCCCGCTGAGGAGACCGCCGTGCTGAACCAGTCCGCTCTCGTCTGCTTCATCGCCACCGCCGACGCCGACCGCGCCCGCGCGTTCTACGCGGGCAAGCTGGGCCTGGCTCTGACCGAGGACAACGGCTACTCGCTGATCTTCGATGCCAACGGCACGCAGTTGCGCCTGCAGCGCGTGGAGACGGTCGCGCCGCATCCCTACACGGCGCTCGGCTGGGAAGTGGCCGACCTCGCCGCCACGGTGCGCGCGCTGGCCGCGGACGGCGTGGCGATGGCGCGCTTCCCGGGCTTGCCGCTGGACGCCGACGGCATCTGGGACACCCCCGACGGCTCGCGCGTCGCGTGGTTCCACGATCCCGACGGCAACACGCTGTCGATCCATCAGCCGCCCACGCGTTGAGATCGATGGATCAGCCCATCGTCGGCTTCCACCTCGACGAACACGGCGACTGGGTCGCGCAACTCGCCTGCGGCCACTTCCAGCACATGCGCCACGATCCGCCCTGGACGAATCGCCCCTGGACGCAGACGCCCGCGGGCCGCGACGCCGCGCTCGGGCAGACGCTGGCCTGCCGCAAGTGCGACCAGGGCGCCGCGCCCGATGCTCGCTGAGGTGCACGTGGCTTGCGAGCCACGCCGTGCGGATCGCCCGCGGCCATCGGGCCGTTAAAGCGCCTGTTTGACGCCGCTTCCCGGCGCATTTCCCATGATGTTCCTGCAGCCCCCGCGCTATCGGGTATCGTGTGGGGATCCACTGAAAGGAAACAATGGCGAAGCCAAACTATTCGTACGAGAAGCGCCAGCGCGAACTCGAGAAGAAAAAGAAGAAGGAAGAGAAAGCGCACAAGAAGTCGTCCGGCGGCGGCAGCAGCAACTCGAACGACTCGACCGGGCAGGAACAGCCGGCCGCAGCCGGCACGCCCGAAGGCGAAGCGCCCGCGGCCTGAGGCTGCGCGGGGCGCGCCGCGCGTGCGCCACGCGAGCCGGCGCGCACGCGCCTGCGCCGTGCGTTGGCGTGTTCGCCCGCGAAAGCCGTCGGCGCCTGGTGGTCAAGCGTGCACAGGCGGCGGCACGTTGCCCGCGCGCAGGTCGTCGATCGCCGCCGGGCTCAGCCACAGCAAGGTGTCGACGTAGGTCTCGATGCGCGACACCAGCGCCTCGCGCGGCCCCTCGCGCCAAGGCACCGAGCCGTAGAACTCGTCCTCCTGCGCGGTCAGTTCGACCAGGCTCGCAAACGAGCGCACCAGGAAATAACCGTTGTCGTCGTTGGGCACCGGGCCGTGCGTCACGATGTCCATGCCGTAGGCGCGCACCATCGGCAGCGCACGGATCGTCACCGCGGCGTGGAAATCCTCGCGCGTGCCCGGCACCAGGCGATAGGCGCGGATCTCGACGAGGCGGCGCACGTTGTCGATGCTGCCCATGTCGACTGCCCTGTTCATGCCGACTGCGGCCACAGGATCATCTGCGTGCAGCGGAACAGCGCCACCGTCCTGCCCGTCTCGCGATGCGTGACGACGGCGTCCCAGACCTGCGTCGTGCGGCCGCGGTGTTGCGCCGTGGCGACGCAGTCCAGCGTGCCCTCGCGCGCCGTGCCCAGGAAATTGGACTTCAGCTCGATCGTCGTGAAGCCGGTCGCGCCCTCGGGCAGGTTGACGATGCAGGCATAGCCGCAGGACGTGTCGGCCAGCGTCACGACGCTGCCGGCGTGCAGGTAGCCGTTGGGCGCCATCAGCTTCATCGAGACGGCCATCTCGGCGCGCACCTCGGTGGCGTCCGCGTGCGTGATCGCGACGCCCAGGTGGCCGGGCAGGCAGTCGGCGCCGATGCGGTTCAGTTCGGTGACGGAAGGGGCGGTCATGGTGGCTTGGACGTGGGCATGGGGGCGATGCGCCATTCTGCTCGACCCGGCGCCGGGCTGCCTGCCGACGCGCCGGCGCATCGTCGGCCGGCACAGCCTGTCGACGAAACCGGTCGATTCGTCGCGCCGCGGTTGACGGCCGGCCGCGCTCGTCGCATCGTGGCGACATCCGAGGCCCTCGCGGCCCCGTCCTTAGCGAGCCTGCCATGTTCACGTTCATCCTCTGGTGCCTGCTGTTCGTCTTCTGCTGGCCGCTGGCCCTGCTGGCGCTGGTGCTGTACCCGATCGTCTGGCTGCTGTCGCTGCCGTTCCGGCTCGTGGGGATCAGCGTGAGCGCCGTCTTCGCGTTGCTGACGGCGCTGCTGTTCCTGCCGGCACGCGCGCTCGGCCAGCGCCGCTGAGCCCGACGCGCTTCGCGCGCGCGTCCCGCGTCACGCAAGGTAGCCGCCGTCGACGGTCAGCGCTGCGCCCGTGACGTAGCGGCTCTCCGGTCCGGCCAGCCAGGCCACCGGGTTGGCGACCTCCGCGTCCTTGCCGACGCGGCCCAGCGCCATCATCGGCGCGAGCCTGTCCAGCAAGTCGGGCGCGGCGTTCATCTCGGTGTTCGTCGGACCGGGCTCGACGGTGTTGACCGTGATGCCGCGCGGGCCCAGGTCGCGCGCGAGGCCTCGCGTGAGCGACGCGACGGCGCCCTTGGTCATCGAGTAGACCGACGCCCCGGCGAATCCCGCGCGATCCGCGGTGACGCTGCCGATGGTGACGATGCGCCCGCCGCCGCCCAGGAGCGGGCTCGCCGCCTGCACGGCCACGAACACGGCGCGCACGTTCACCGCGAACATGCGCTCGAAGTCGTCCAGCGCGAACGCGTCGACGCCGCCATGCAGCAGGATGCCGGCGTTGTTGACGAGGATGTCGAGGCCGCCCAGTCGTTCGACGCCCTGGCGGATCGCGCCTTGCAACGCCGTCGCGGCGCCCCGCGACGCGGCGTAGGTAAAGACCACGCGCGCGCCCTCCGCGGCCAGCCGCCGGACGATCGCGGCGCGATGCCGCGCGAGCCACCGGTCACGATGGCCCGCTTGCCTGGAAGATTCCCCGTCATGCTCATTCATTTATGGATCGATTGGTCCAGATAAAGACAAAAAAAGCCCTGCCGTGCAGGCGCCTCAACGCAGGCTTCGCAGCGCCCGGCGCGCGATGCCCATCAACTTGTCGCGCGGCATGCCCGCGCGCGCCGCCACCTTGATGCCCGTCAGGGTCGCCATCAGGAAGTCGGCGGCCTCGTCGATGTCCGAACCGCTCGTCTTGGGCGACGCCTCGCACAAGCGGCGCTTGAGCGCCGCGGACAGCAGCCGGCCGGCGCTCCCGGTCAACGCGACCACCTCGGCGTTCGTGCGCCCGAACTCGCACACCGCGCCCACGCCCAGGCATGTCGGCGACACGGCGGCCCTGGCCTGGTCGACCGCGCGCGTCAGGAAAGCCTCGACGGCCGCCAAGCCGCCGGGCGCGCTCTCCAGCGCCACCAACGGATGGTTTGATCTGTAATCAGGGCAATGTCCTCGTCGACCCGAAGGATGTGCGGACGACTTCCCTGGAATCGCCGCGGACGGCCAAAGCGCCCGAAACCCGCGATTTGGCGCCTGGGAGATCCGGCCGCAGCTTACAGAATGGGCTCGTGAGTTCCACTGCGACGTCCTCTCCTCTTCGAAGCCGATTTCACTCCCGCGCGCGCGCCATGCTCGCCTGCGCACTGGGCGTCGCGAGCGCTGCTGCGCACGCGGACTGCATCGACGAGGCGGCCGCGCGGCATCAGGTCAACGCGCTGGTGCTGCGCGCGATCGGCTGGCAGGAAAGCCGGCTGCAGCCCGCGGCAGTCGGACGCAACGCCAATGGCAGCATGGATATGGGTGCGTTCCAGATCAACAGCGTGCACCTGTCCGAACTGGGACGCTACGGCATCGATCGCGCGGCGCTGGCGGACGGTTGCGTCTCGGCCGAAGTCGCGGCCTGGCACTACCGACGCCAGGTCGACCGGCACGGCGACAGCTGGCAGGCGGTCGGCGCGTACCACTCGCAGACACCGGCCCGCGCCGCCTGGTACGCCAACCGGATCGCCGCCATCCTGATGCGCTGGAACGCGATGCCGGCCGGCGCGCTGCCCTTCGCCGCCGAACGCACGCTGGCACCCGGACGACCGCCGCCGTCGGCACCGGTCGCAACGTCGTCGCCTCCGGTGACCGCCATGCCGTCCAGCGAGGGCGGCGCCCGCGCCACGTTCAGCGAGCTCGCCTACCTTCCGCCCGCGCGCTGAGCGCGCACACGTCAAGCCAACCCCGCCAGACCGCCATGTCCGACATCCCTACGCTCCAGCAGCCGCTGCAACTGCCCTCCGACAAGCAACACGGCATCGGCGCCGCGGTCAAGCACGCGCTGATGTTCGCGCCGTCGATGACCGACATCATGATCCACGAGGGCCAGGTCATCCGCGCGAAGTCCGCGCGCGGCACGCTGCCGCTGCACCAGCTGTTCTCGGCGATCCCGCCGTTCGTCGTCACGCGCGAGCACATCGTCACCTACCTCGCCGGCTACGTCGACGGCGCGGCGCGGCATCACCGCGGCGACCGCGGCCAACAACAGTCGGTGCAGGACTACTGGGACACGCGCATCAAGCCCGTGCTCGCGCGCCAGCGCTCGGTCAACATCCGGCTCGACGGCCGCGGCGGCCACTCGCTGCGTTACAGCCTGTTCATGCACGGCACCGGCGAACTCGCGCTGGTGATGCGCATCACGCCGCCGGACATCACCGCGCTGACGAGCCTGAGCCTGCCGCACAATCTCGTCTCGACGCTCACCGAGTCCACGAGCGGCTTCATCGTCATCACCGGCCCCACCGGCTCGGGCAAGAGCGAGACGGCAATGTCCATCCTCGACTGGCACAACGCCCAGCACTCGGGCCATATCCTCACGATCGAGGATCCGGTGGAGAAGAAGATCGCGCCGCGCAAGTCCATCGTGACGCAGCGCGAGGTCGGCTACGACGTCCTCAGCTTCGCGGACGGCATGCGCGAGGCCCTGCGCATGAGCCCCGACGTCCTGCTCACCTCGGAGATCCGCGACGCCGAGACCGCCGAGCAGGCGATCCAGGGCGGCGAGTCCGGCTCGCTGATGATCGCGACGACGCACGGCAAGTCCGTCACCGGCACGATGCGCAAGATCCTGTCGTACACCGGCACCAGCGCCGACGTGATGCGCTCCGTGCTCGCCGGCAACCTGATCGCCGTGGTGCGCCAGGCGCTGGTGCCTTCCAAGGATGGCAAGCGCTACCTGATGGCGGCGGACGTGCTGTTCAACACCGGCAAGGTGACGCAGTACATCGAACGCGGCGACTGGATCGGCCTCGAGAGCGCCATCCGCGAGGACAACCGCCTCGGCGCCAGCGAATGGGTGCCGATGAACAACCGCCTGGTCGAACTCGTGCGCCGCGGCGAGATCGAGGCCAGCGAGGCGATGCGCGAGACGTCCGACATTCCGACGCTGAAGCGCAAGCTGGCGGCAGCCGGGCCATCGGCGCTGGCGCGCTGAGCGCCTTCGTCCCGGGCGGGCTCCACATTCCCGCGCGGGCCACCAGAACGAAATCCATCCGTCGACGACGTCAGCGAGAGCAGGGCATCGCTGACCGACCGCAAGTGGTTGATGCGTTGACGCGATGGACACCGGACGCACCACTTGCGCATGTCGGTGCGGACAGTGCGCAGTGGCATGACCAGCTTGCCTTTCGCGATGCATTGCGCAACGAGTCCGCGTTGGCGCGACGATACGCCGAGCTCAAGACCGAGCTGGCCGTCAGGCACGAGAGCGACCGGGGGCCTACACCGACGCCAAGTCAGCGCTTTTCCACGCCGCCGTGCTGGCGAGTCGACGCGACTGACATCTCGCTCCAAGACTCAGGGATAGAGGCAGTAGACCTCCGCGACCACGTTGCTGGTCGTCGCGGCGCCGGCGCCATCGGTCAGCGAGATCGTCCAGCCCGAACCCGTCCACGTCGCGTTGCGGTTCAGCACGGGATTGCTCGGCGTCTCGGAGTCGGTCTGCGGCAACAAGAAGATCGTGGCCTGCGGGGCGACCGGGCTGGACGTCGCGGGACATCCGCTCGGCAATGCCGTGGCGGCCGCGATGAAATCGCCATGATGGACGGCAACGCCCGCCATGTAGACGCGCGACGACGTCAGCCACGACTGGCTGGCGTAGTAGCCGCCTCGACATACCAGCGCGTCCGCGGTCGTGGAATCGACGGCCTGCAGCCCGGCAGTCGCGCACGCCGCGCCCAGGCGCGCGTAACGCGCAGTCGCGCGAAACGCCGCGCCCTGGCAGGTGGCGAGGCCACCGGTGGCCATCATCGCGACCTGGCCCGGGCTGCACGCATCCCCTTCGTTGACGGTGGTCGACAAGGTCAGGCGCTGGGCCGTGACGGCGCCCGTGGCCACCAGGTCGTTGCCGGCCGTCACGTCGCCGTTGGCCGCGACCCGCAGCAAGGCGGTGCCCGCCGGGTTGCGCACGAACAGGTCCCCGGCCTTGACCACCAGCGCCTGCGGATCATTGGCCCCGAACGCCGTCATCGCGCTCGTCGAGAGGCCGCCATCCGCGGCCACGTTGCCGCTCGTCACGAGGCCGGCCCCGGCGATCGTCGTCGTGCGGCCCAAGGCGTCGCGGAAGACGCCGGTGTTTGCCGACAGCGAACCGCTGCACTGGATGTCGACCACCCCGTCCGGCCGCAGCGAGACGCAATCGGCGCCGCTGGCGTCGCGCAGGTCGACGGGCTGGCCATCGACCTGCAGCGCGGAGCGGAACTCGCTGCGCGTCGTGCCGTCGCCGAACAACGTGTTGCCGGCGACGGTGAGATTGCCGAGCAGGCTCGGGTCGCGCGTGTCGCCGATGCGAACGAACACGCCGAAGGCGGACGAGGACGTGCCCACGCGGATCGCGACGACGCCGGCAGGTTGCCCTGCGACCGGGTTGTCCAGGCTCCAAGTCTTGCCGAAGCCCTCGATGTGCGCGGGATCCGTGGGCAGCGAGACGCCCGAGTCGGCGCCGATGCGCGCCAGGATCGGGCCGATCACCGCACTGTCGCTATCGCTGCTGCCGCTGCGGATCGGCCCCGCCAGGACGACGTGACCTTCGATGTTGCACGCGGCGGCGACGCAGCCCACCGGCACGCGACTGAAGGCGATCGTGTAGGGCGCATCGTTCAGCGTGGACGTCGTCGCGGTCCAGCCGGGCGGCAGGTAACCCATCGCCGCCAGCTGGAGCACCGTGGGCCGCCAGACGAGGTCGCCGTCGACGTCGACCGGCGCGATCGTCACGCCGCCCTTGCTGAAGGCCGCGCCGCTCTGGATCAGCGCCATGCCCTCGAAGATGGCGTTGTTGGTGGCGCTGCGCAGGTTGTCGAGAATCGTCGCCTCGCCGTTGCCAGCCTCGTGCTTGGCCTGCAGGCGATTGGCCTGGATCACGCCGACGGCTCCGAGTGCCGATATCAGCAGGCCCAGCAACGCGAAGACCACGGCATTGCCTCGCTGGCGCCGGCCACCGGCGCCGCCGTGAAACGAGATGCGAAGCGACGACATGGGCTCAGGTGCGGCCGAAGACGAAGTCGATCGCGACGCTGGTCGCGGACGTGCACTGCGTATTGACGCGCGCGACGTCGATCGTGCCGTCCAGCGGCTTGACGTCCGTCGTGCCGATGGTGATGCGCCGCGCAAGGCTTTGCGCGCCGTTGATCAGCTGCGTGCACTGCGAGGCCGGCACGTTGGCGTAGCTCAGCTTGGCCGTGCTGGGCGTGGTGGCCGAGTTGTCGATCAGCGTGATCGCGCCGGAGTAGCTGTTCGTGGCCGTCGTGCCGCCCGCGTCGGCGCGGGTGTCGGGAATCACGCGGGAGCCCACGGCCACCGCCGTCGTCAATCCGCTGTATCCGTACTGCCCGTAGTTCTGCTGCGCGCCGCCGATGATGGCGCTGATCTCGCTGATGGTGCCTTGGACCTGCGCATTCGCCTGGGAGTTCTGGTAGTAGCCGATGCCGAGCGCCAGCACGATGCCGCCGATCACCAGGCCCAGCATGCTGAACACGAGGGCGTTGCCGCGCTGGCGGCGACGTGGCGAGGCCGCGCATGCGGCACGGCGATGGAAGTGGGTGTGGGACATCTCGATTTCTCCTCTGGCTTGTGGAACGGACGCTTGTCGTCCGGGACAGCACGCGCGACTCTGTGCGCGTGCACGGGAAGGCGCGCAGCAGCGCGATGTCGATGTTCAGTGCACGGGATGCTCCGCTTCGTAGAGCGCACGCAGCGTCATCAGGTTGGACGGCTCCATCAACGAGGCGAACTTGCCCGGCACGGTCATCGATGCAACGCCCATGAAGGTCGCCACGCAGGCGAACAGCCCCACGAGCGCGAAGTTCGCGATGACGGCCGCCTTTTTCACGCGCACCAACACGCGCTCGCCTTCCGAGGTGCCCAGCTGGATCAGGACATCCGAGAACGACGCGCTGGACCGATTGAGCGTCGCGGCGCGCGAAAGCAGATGTGCCGACAGCAACCCGCGGCGAAAGGCGTCGAGCGTCGCCGTCGGGTTCTCCTCGAGGGCGTCGACGACGCGCCCCAGGTGCCAACGCATCCACGGCGAGGCACGTTGCGCGAGGTCGTCGATGCTGCCCTGCAGCGTCTCACCGGTCTTGAGCATCATCGCCATCGAGCTGAAGAGCATGCCGGCCTGGAAGTCGCGATAGAGGCCGTAGACCGGCCACGCCTCGACGCGCAGGCGTACCGGGCCGCGCCAGCGCGGCAGCGACCACAGCATGACGGCGAGCACCACGCCGAGCGCGAACAAGGTCTGCGTTCCCCAGGCCTGCGCGAAGATCGCGACGTCCTTCGCCCAACCGTTGATGCCGTCCCACAACGCTTCCTGCGCGTAGACCGGCGTGGCCTCGTCGATCACGAGGATCACCTTGCCCAGCACCACGATCAAGGCATAGCAGATCGGGATCGTCATCGCGGGCAACGCCGAGTACGACAGCATCAGTCGCAACATCTGCTGTTGCTTGTCGATGGCGTCGGCGAGTGCGCGCAGGGCCTGGGGCTTGTCGGCCGCACGATCGACGGCGGTCAGCAGCATCGCGTCAGCGCGCGGCACGACGCCCTCCAGCAGGTGCGAGACCCGGCTCGCGTGCTCGCCGTCGCGGTGCCGACGCAGCACGATGCGCAAGGCGCGTGCGCGACTGCGCTGGCGGGTCAGGTTGGCGTTGGCGACCTCGCCCTCGAGAAAGCTCACCATCGCCTCGTTGCGCTGGTACATCTCGGCGAAGTCGCGGTAGAACTCGGCGCGCTTGGTCCGGAATTCGATCAACGCGAACCAGTTGGCGAATGCACGCATCGACATCATGGCCGCTCCGTCGGAAGGATCTCGAAGCGCTCGAAGCCGTCGAACTCCTCGCAGTTGCGCACATCGATCTCGCCCTGCAACGCCTTGTAGAGCGCGTGCTCGAAGACCGTCTTGCCGGTCATGTCGGGGCTGTCGAACTGACGGTTGCTCACCGAGCGGAAGTGCTGCAGCGCCGCGTCGTCGTCGTTGTTGCGCACGTGTCTCAGCCAGACGCGGTCGGGTTGCAGCATCTCGGCGACGATCGTCTTGCCATGCGTCCCGCGCCCCTGGCAGGCGGCACAGCCCTCGGGGCGCGTCCAGCGCAGTCGCGCGGTGGCCAGCCCGAAGCGGCGACGCAACACCTCCTCGATCTCGCGTGCGTCGGGGTCGACGCGCAGCGCCAGCGCCGTCGGCAGCGCGCAGCAGCGGCACAGCTTGGGAACCAGCGCCTGGTAGACGAGCAGGTTGAGGATGTTGGGGCCGGTGAGCGCCTGGCGGCTCACGCCGATCTGGTCGTTGGTCAGGCGCGGGATGATGTTGGAGATCAGGTGCGCGTGCACCGTCCCCATCGCGAGGTGGCCGGTCTCGGCGATCTGCAGGGCGAACAGCGCGGTCAGCTTGTCGCGGATCTCGCCCAGCATCACGCCGTCGGGATCGGATCGCATCAGGGCACGCATCACTTCGGCGTAGCGGCGGCGCGTCTCGTCGTCGTTGGCGATGTCGCGCAGCACCTCGATCTGGTGGGCGCCCGCGATCTCGTACTCGATCGGATCCTCCACCGTGTAGATGGCCTTCTGCTCAAGGCCGGGCAGCGCCTCGATGAAGCTCTTGAGGCTGGTCGATTTGCCGGAGCTCGTGACGCCCGACAACAGCACGATGCCCTTGCCGGCGCGCCCGGCCAGGCGCAGCAGCCGCAGATGACTGGGCGCGTAGCCCGCGGCGTCGAAGCGGATGCGGTTCTCGTCGCCGGTGCGCAGGATGCGCACCACGGTCTTCGGGCCCAGCCGCCCCTTGACGTTCTGATAGCGCAACTGCCCCGCCGTGCCGGGCAGGTCGAGATCGATCATGCAGTCGACGAACTGGTCGGCGTTGTACTGCGAAACGTTGTTGCCCTTGCGCGTGCTGTTGTAACCCGCGGCGATCGCGTCGACCACCTCCTTGCGGCTGTAGCGGCCGCCTTGCCCGTCCGGCAAGGGCTCGATGCGGCCGTCGATGCGGATGCGGACGATGGCGGTATTGCGGCGAACCTCGATGTGCAGGTCGGTGGCGCCGGTCGGCACCGCCAGCGCGATCCAGCGCTCGAACAGTTGCATCGGACCGCCCTTGGCGCCGGCCTTGCCCGAGGCGCCTGCGTTGCGCAGGATCTCCTTGAGCACGTGCGGCTCCGCCACGAGTTCGCCGACGACGCCGTAGCCGCGCGCCCGCAACGCACCCTTGACCGCCTTGGCCGTGCCGTCGAGGGCCAGCCTGTCGGCGGCCGGCATCGTCGCTCGCACCAGGCGCGCCTGCCGTGCGCCGCAATCGAGCGCGATCAGCTTCTCGTGCAGCAGCGTCGGCAATTGGTAGACCGCTTCCGGACCCACCGTCAGCAGCGCCTGGTACGGCGGCAACTGGTGAAAATGCGCGAGCGCGTCCGGACGAACCTCGGTGTCGCGAAACCCGGCGGCTCGATCAGGAGACGCGGGTTCGGACACCACGTCGGGCTGCGGAATGGCCACGGGTCGCAGCGCGTCCGGGCCGACCAGGCGCCGATCGAGGCATGCGGTCGGCGATCTCGTGGAAGACGATCCCAGCACGGCCGCCAAGCGCGGCTCGGAGGCCGCGGCGCGCGATGACGGCTCGGGGTCCGTCGGGTGGGTTTCGGGCGGGCGGTGCGGCAACAATGACGGCACGGTCACGGTTTCCGCTTGCTCACGACGACGCAACATCTCGAACAATCCCATGAGTTCGCTCAGTGCAGCGCCGGCAGCGGAAAGATCCTGCGGACGCCCTCCGCATCGGGGGCACCTGCGCCGCCTTGACGGCCCAGCACCACCCTGTCGATGGCGACGGTTTCCACGTGCCAGGCCGTCCCGGGGACGCTCTGGCCAGCGCCCAGCAAATAGGGCGTGGCATTGACCACCACCTCAGCGACCGCTCCGCCGCGCGACGCGAAGACGCCGCTGACCTGGACGGCCGGCACCACGAGCGGCATCGACACGCGCGGCGACGGCGCCGGGGCCGCGACACTCGTCGACGCCGCCAACGCCGGCGCCGATGCGGCCAGGCCCGCGGAACGCGCGGCGGCCAGGCTCATCGTGCTCTCGAGCAACGCGCGCTGCGCGCGGCTGTAGTCCGCGATCGTCTGCGCGCCGACCAGCGGCGCGACGAACGCAAGGACAAACGACATCGATCCTCGGAACGAGGCGAGTGGACGCTTAGCGAGCCGCGACATAGAAAACTCCGGTGGCAGAGAACTTGAGCAAGCCGCGCGCATCCGAGCCCTCGCCGAGATCGACGCGCACCGACTCCCAACTGACGAACTCCGGTGCCGAGCTCAGGGCCTCGACGATGAAAGGGCCAGGCACGTTGTGCATGTCGACGTCGCCCGCCAGCACGGCGGCCGGATGCTGGAACGCCGCCGGCACTTCAGCCACGCGGGGCCAAAGCGCCGGCTTCTTCAGTTCGACCATTACGTCGGCGGTGCGCCAACGCTGCAACTGCGGGCCGACGTCGGAGAACGTGGCCTGCAACGAGCGCAACGGCCGGCGCGGATCGAGCAGGGTGTGCCGGGCGACCGTGAACGGGCGCCGGGTGCGGGCGATGTCCAGCGCCGGCACGCTGCTGCCTTGCGGCACCAGCATCTCGAGCGCGTCATCGGGCAAGGCCCGACGCAGATCGTCGAAGCTGCCGCCGTGCCGCATCCAGTCGCGCGTGCAGGCCTGGGCGCGGGCGCTGCACTCGGCGGACGCGAGGCTCCAGCCAGGGATCCACGTGCGATAGCCGAAGATCGCGCGCGTGGCAGCGACGAATGTCGAGCGGTCGGTCGCCATGGACGCCTGCTGGCTGGCCAGCGCCGCGAGATAGCGCGGCGTCGGATCGGCCGCCCGCGCCGCCGCCACGGCCTTGCGCTCGGCCTCGACGCGATGCACATGCTGCACGAGCAGCCACGCGCCCAGCGAGGCCGCCGCCGCCAGTCCGGTGCCGACGATCGGCCACGGGTTGATCGGCATCGGCTGCAGCCGCGCGAGCCGGCCACCGCCCGAGACGAGCCACGAGAAGTCCGCAGGCTCGCAATTGGGATAGGCGACCGGGTTGTCGCTCCAGATCGGTCGATCCTCGCCACCCAGCGCGTTGCGGGCGTCGATCTCGTTGCTCAACACGTCGATCACCGGCACGCCGTCCTCGAGGCAGACGACGAAGTACTTGTCCTCCTTGCGCTGCGCGGACGCCGGCACGGCCAGCACCAGCGCGGCATTCGGCGCCTGCTGGCCGACCAGGCGCGAGAAGCAGGCCGCGGCCGCCAGCGTGCCCTTGGGCAGGCGCACGCCTTCCTCCGAGGCGCGCGGCTGGAACAAGCCATAGCGCACGTGCGAGCCGACTTGTGCCTGCGCCCAATGCGTCGCGTCATTGGTGAGCGCCCTGGCTTCGACCAGCGCCCGGCTGCGCCCCTGGCCGGCGGTCGGTGCGCGCCAGAACAGGCCGCCGAGCAGGTCGCCCTGCGCGGTGCTCGCGATCATTCGCTCGATGATGGCCATCGCTTGCAGTCCTTTCAGAGAATGGTCGGCCGCACGAAGATGACGAAGTCCTCGCGCATGCGTGACTGCATCTTGCTGCCGCCGAGCCCGATCGGCGCGTCGTCGGTCAGCGTGCGGCGATCGTCGCTGGAGACCAGGCGGCTCAGCCCCGTGATCACGAGGATCTGCCCGGCCTTGAGCGCCACGGTGGACTGGTCGTTGATCGCCGTCGTCTCGGGCGTCTGCACGGTCTGCTGCGAGGTGCCGGTGCCCGAGGTGAAGTTCACCAGGTTCACGAGCGAGGACAGGCCGATGCCGAACTTCAGGACGACCGTGTTGTTGTCGAGAATGAACGGCTGCGCGAGGTAACGGTCGCCGGTGGTCACCGTGGACGTGACGAGCCCCGGCGCGCCCACGCCGGTGGTGCTCGCGGCGCCCGGGATGGTCGCGCTCACATAGGCGCGGCCGCCGAGGCTGGACTTGCGATCCCACGTTCGGTTCAGTGCCAGCAGGCTCACCTCGCGATGCTGCGTGGACACGCCGAATTCGCTGAGCAGTTTCAGGATGGCACTGCTGCCACCAAAGTGCGTGGTGGTGTCGTTGCTGACGCCCGACTGCGTCGGCGTCAGGATCGAGAAGCCGATGTTGGCGGCCGTGGCACTGGCCAGCGTGGTGGGCGAACCGAACGAGCCGGTGTAAGCGCCACCGAGCGCGGACAGCACGGCGTTCCATTCGATGCCGCGTTCGTCGGACTCGTTGCGCGTGACGCTGTAGACGTCGAACTGCACCTGCGCCTGGCGCAGCAGGCTCTCGTTTTCCACTCGCACGAAGTCGCGCACCTTGGACAGTGTCTCCTTCGTCGTGGTGACCGCGATGCGGCCCGAGCCGTCCGAGCGCACCACCGAGGAACCCGGCACATCCTTGATGATCTGGCCGATGGCCGCCAGGATCGAGCCGATGACGTTGGACTTGCCGTGTTCGTTGACCTCGTTGCTGGAGCTTGCCGTGCTGTTCGTGCCACCGCCGCCGTTGCCCGAACTGGTGGCGTTGGCCTGGTCGGCGCCGCTCAGGGCCAGGTGGTAGTCCGTCTCGCTCTCGAGCGCCGCGATCTCGAAGAATTCGGTGCGCAGGCGCTCGATGACGACGACGCCGTCGCGGTACTCCCATGACAGGCTCAGTCGATCGGTGATGAGGTCGAGGTAGTCCTCCAGCGAGCCCGACCATCGCATCGCCACGGCGTTCACAGAGGTGTCGCGCGGCGAGGCGACGGCCACGGGCGGCTGCGCGATGCCCTCCGGGCCGCCCGGCGCGCGAGCGGGCAGCGTCGGCAGATTGGAGATCGCGAGCGCCGGCGGCGCCGCGGGACGCGACGGCGTGTCGCCGACGAGGAACACATCGGCCTTCAGGCGCACCGGCACGCCGGTGACCGCAGTGATGCGATCGGCCATCGTGCGCAAGCTCACCTTGCCGCCGGTGGCTGCATCGTCGAAGTTGAGCTTGATCGGTTCGGTGAAGATGCTTGGCAAGCGCTCGTCGCTGCCCATCGGAACGCTGACTGAGCCGACCCAGGGACTGCGCGCACGGCGCAACACCGGTTTGGCGGCCTGTTCGGCGGCGCGTCGATCGGCGTCGCCCTGAGAGCCCGGCGCGCCATGGCCCTGCTGCGCCAGCGTGCGATCCGAATGCAGCGACGACGTGCCGGTGACGCCCAGCGCGTGGTCGGCCTGCACGTGCTCCGTCACGCCGGGCTCGGCGCACCCCGTCAGCAGCGCGACGAGCGCCGCCGCGGCGAGCCAGACAAGGATCCTCAAGCGACCGGCGTTCATTGTGCGTCGCACTCGTGTGTCTGCTCGCCCTGGCGCGTGATGCGCACGAGCGGGGGCGTGTTGGCGTAGATGCAGGCCTCGAGCGGATAGTCGCTCTGGCGGACGCCGGCGGAATTGAGGATGGCCCTCAGCGCTGTCTCGAACGTGCCCTCGACGCTGTCGGGCGCGCCGATGAGGAAGTTGCGCTGCGCGTCCCACTTCACGCGGTAGCCAGCCTGCGCGCCCCAGCGTTCGAGCGTGCGGGCGAGCGTGATGTCCTGCACCAGCACGCTCCAGTGCGTCGTCGCAGCCGGGTCGGTCGCGACAGCGCCGGCATACGGAACGACGGGTAGCGCAGCCTCACCCGGTGCATGCCAGGGCTGCGCCACGGCCTGGAACGACTCGCCCGCGAGCGCGAGCCCGCTGGCGCAGGCCAAGGCGGCGAGTACGGATAGGACGACGATTTTCATGACAGCACTCCTCCCGGGACGTCGACGGTCGACGGCCGAACCTGCGGTGATGGACAGCAAAGCGGCGCTCAATCGGACGCCGTGAACCGGACGACGTGATCGGTATAGGCCTGCGCCTGCACCGGATAGCCTTGCGCCCGCAGGCCGGCCACCACCTGCTTGACCGCGTCGAGGAATGACGGCGCCTCGACCCGCATCGCGCCGTTGACCGGCGCGACCCATGCCACATCCCAGACGACGTCGTAGCCGCTGGCGCGGGCCCAGCGGCGCAGCGAACCCGCGATGTCGCGATCCGCCAGCGTGATGTCGAACGGCATCGATGGCGTCGCGCTCGTCGCCGCCGCGTCGCGTCCGTCGAGCGTCGTGACCCAGCGCAGCGCGGACGCATGCGGGCGCGCTTCGCCGCCCGTGGGCTCATCGTCGGCGAGCTGGATGTTGTTGGCCGGAATGCCACGCGCCAGCAAGGCGTTGCGCAAGGCCTCGGCCCGCAGCGTTGCCAGCGCGTCGTGCGCGCCGGCGTCGTTGCGTCCGATGGCCGTGATCGGGGTGTCGCGGCCGATGCGCACGACCAGCGCCGACAGCGCGTCCAGCACTTCCGGCCGCAGTGTGGAACTGCCCGACGCGAAGACCACGGGCTGCTCGTGCGCCGCGCTCCGGAAAGGCCGATCGCGCGACGACAGACCGTAGTCCACGCCAGCGGTCAAGCCGGGATCCGCCGAGGCCAGCAGCCGCGATCCGTCGTCACGCGACGACAGCGCTTCCTCGCCGAGCACTGCCTCGCCGCGCCGCACGACGGCCCGGGCGCCGCCCAGCACCAGCGTGAACTCGCTTGCCGACGTCCGCGCAGTGAAGTACTGGCCTTCGGGCTGCAGCACCAGCAGCGTCGGATCCCTGCCGGCGAAGACCGCTGGCATCGCCTGGTTGGGGCGCGCCTCGAAGTAGATCTTGCCGCTGCCGTCGTCGAACACCTGGGCCGGGCGCGCGGGCTTGTCGCCGTGGATGGCGTAGCCGAAGTCGTACCGGCCGACGAAGCGTTTGCCCGGCAGGCTCAGCGCGTTGCCGCCGACGGCCAACAGCAGCGCGCCGCAGAATGCGCGACCGAACAGGACGCGATCGAAGGCGGCACGTTTGAAAAAGGAGGGGTGTGAATCGGCTCTCATGACGAGTCGATTCTGCGAGCGCGCCGGAAAACTGCCCGGCGCCAAACCACGGCGAAATCGCGCGTTTGGCGCGCGGCGCGGACTATCTCGCGATCACATCAGAAGGCATCATGAGGGCATGCCTTCCGCACTATTCCTCGCGCACCAACGCCTTCTCGATCCGCCTGTCCGGCACCAGCCAGATCAGCGCGGCGATCAGGTAGATCGCCTGCGCGAGTCCCGGCACGCAGAACGCCGCCACGATGCCGGCGAGATACAGGAACGGCGAGGCCTTGCCCTTCCAGTCGCTGCCCAACGCGCGCTTCAGAACACCGTCCTTGCCCTGCGCGCGCACGATCAACGTTTGCAACACGAACCACGAAAGCGCGCACATCATCAGCACCGCGCCGTAGACGGCCGACGGCACCGGACCGAAGTGGTTCTCCCCCATCCAGCCGGTGGCGAACGGCAGCAGCGAGAGCCAGAACAGCAGGTTCAGGTTGGCCCACATCATGCCGCCGGTGACGGTGGCGGTGGCGTGCAGCAGGTGGTGGTGGTTGTTCCAGTAGATGCCCACGTAGATGAAGCTGATCACGTAGCTGAGGAACACCGGCCACAGTTCGAACAGCGCGGCCAGCGTCTCGCCATGCGGCACGTGCAGTTCCAGCACCATGATCGTGATGATGATGGCCAGCACGCCATCGCTGAACGCCTCGAACCGCCCCTTGCCCATCGTCGCTCCCGCGGCGCGCCGTGCGCCGCCGGGCATTGTCTCGCACGAGACCGGGGAGAAGGCCCGCGCGAGGCCGTCTTTTCGGCCCACCGGCCGGTCCGGTCCGGCCTACCCTGCGACCATGGAGACAGCCACGCCCCCGCCCACGCCCAAGCTCGCCGGCCCCGGCGCGCTGCAGCGTGCGCACGCGCTGTTCCTGCGGCGCCACGATGCCGACGCCCTGCCCCACGCCCGCGCGGCCACCGCCGCGCTGCCGCAACGGGCCGATGCGTGGACGCTTCTGGGCATCCTGCAGCAACGCCTCGGCGAGCCGCTGGCCGCGGAGTCGGCCTATCGCGAGGCGATCCGCGTCATGCCCGACTACGCCGATGCGTGGACCAACCTCGGCAACCTGCTGCGCGACCGCAACGACCTGCACGGCGCGCTGCGGGCCTTCCAGCAGGCGATGCGCTGCGCGCCGGCGGCGCCCGAGCCGGCCTACAACCTGGGCGTCGCGCTGGAGCACTTCGGGCTGTGGGACGGCGCGCTCGTCGCGTTCCAGGCGGCCGTCGAATGCGACCCGAGGCACGTCGATGCGCATTGGAACGGCGCGCTGGCCCTGCTGCGCGCGGGCCGTTTCGAAGAAGGCTTTCGCGAGTACGAATGGCGTTTCCAGCGCGGCGAGCCCGGGCCGCGCGCATGCGCGCAGCCGGTCTGGGACGGCCGTCCGCTCGCCGGCCGCACGATCCTCGTGTGGGCCGAGCAAGGCTTCGGCGACGCGCTGCAGTTCCTGCGCTTCGTGCCCGAAGTCGCGCGCCGTGGTGGACGCGTCGTGCTGGAGATGATGGATGGCCTTCAGGGGCTGGCCTCGCGAGTTCCAGGTGTCGACTGCGTCGTTGCGCGTGGCGCCGAGCCGCCGGCGTTCGACACCCATGTCGCGTTGATGAGCCTGCCGCACGTGCTCGGGCTCGCGCACCCGCACGCGGACGCGCCGTACCTGCATGCGCACGACACGCTCGCGCGGCAGTGGCGCGATCGTCTCGGCGCTTCGAGCCCTGGCGCGGGCCGAGAACTCGCCGTCGGTCTCGTGTGGGCCGGCAATCCGGCGCTGCGCAACAGCCGCGAGCGATCGCCCGGATTCAAGGCCGTGCGCGGCTTGCTGGACGTGCGCGGCGCACGCTTCTTCTCGCTGCAGAAAGGCGCGGGCCGCGACGAACTGCCGGCCCTCGCGTCGCCAGCGAACTTCGTCGACCTGGATCGCGAGATCGCGAGCTTCGACGACACCGCAGCGATCATCGCCAACCTCGACATCGTCGTGAGCTGCGACACCGCCGTCGCCCATCTCGCCGGTGCGCTGGGCAAGCCCGTGCTCGTGATGCTGCCGACCACGCGCGACTGGCGCTACGGTCTGGCTCCGCAGGCGAGCGCGTGGTATCCGTCGATGCGCTTGTTCCGTCAGGACACGCGTGGCGACTGGACGGATGTTCTCGCGCGCGTGACACGTGCGCTCCACGACGCAGTCGCATCACTGCCGTCGAAGGCTCTCGCGACGGCGCATGCTTGAAGCCTGAAGTTTCGCCCTGACATAGCCCTGAGCGAGGGCTGCCGTCGGGCAAGCCGATTGCCGATATCAAACCTGGAGAGATCGTGAAATCGATCCGCGAAAGAAGGCTTCCCTGAGTGCGGAGGCGCGCGCGCCGCAGGCCGCGGCGCCACACTGGCCCGGAGACATCGACGCTTACCCGCCGACGCGATCGCGCCGACCCATGCGCCGCCGGCACCGCACCGTCAACGTCAGACCGCTCATGAACCAATTCGACCCGCTCAGAAAATTGATGCACGTGGACGAGGCCGTGGCCCGCTTCGCGTCGCAACCCGGCACGGTGTTCACCAACGGCGTCTTCGACCTGCTGGACCGGGGCCACATCGCTTACTTGGCCGAGGCGCGCCAGCTCGGCGACCGCCTCGTCGTCGCGATCAACAGCGACGCGTCGGCGCTGCTCCTCGACAAGGGCCCCGGTCGACCGGTGCATCGCGAAGGCGATCGGGCGTTCCAGATCGCGGCGCTCGAGAGCGTCGACGCCGTCGTGATCTTCAACGAGTCCACGCCCACCGCGCTGCTTTCGCGGCTGCGCCCATCGGTCTACGTGATGGGCGGCGAGGACGACATGAGCAAGCTCGCCGAGAGCGCGCTGGTGCGCAGTTGGGGCGGCCACGCGGTGGCGCTGCCCTTCGTCGACGGCTTCTCCACGACGTCTTTGATGGATCGCATCCGCGCCTCGACGCGGCTCGCGACGGTCGAGGAATCATGAGCGCGCGCGCGGTCGCTCCGACGCGCGCTCGCGCGGCAGCGCGCGGCGCGGAGGCTTCGTGATGCCCGCTGTCCGTCGAGCCGTCTTCCTGGATCGCGACGGCGTGCTGAACCAGGATCGGGGCTACGTCAGCCGCCCCGAGGACTTCGAATGGATGCCCGGCACGATGCACGCGCTGCGCGCCTTGCAGCGCGCGGGCTGGGCGCTGGTCGTCGTCACGAATCAATCGGGCATCGCGCGCGGCCTGTACGGGCCCGCCGAATACGAGAATCTCACCGCGTGGATGCACAGCGAGCTCGCGCGCCACGGCATCGCGCTCGACGGCGTCTACCACTGCCCGCACCTGCCCGACGCACCGCTGGCCGCCTGGCGCCGCCAGTGCGACTGCCGCAAGCCGGCACCCGGCATGCTGCGGCGCGCCGCACGCGACCTGAAGCTCGACCTGGCGGCCTGCGTCCTGGTGGGAGACAAGCCGTCCGACATCCTCGCCGGCCGCGCCGCCGGCGTGGCCGCGTGCGTCCGCATCGCCGACGCGATCGACCACGCGTCCTGCGACATCGCCGATCCACCCGCCGACTTCACCTGTGCCAACCTCGCCGAGGCCGCGCGCTGGCTGCTGGAGCACGAGGAGACGCGGCTCGCCTGACGGGCGGTCTCGGGCGCCGTACGCGGCCCCCGGTGTTTGCTCGACAACACGGCGTCTCGCCGGCATCACGCCAGATTTCGTACCAGGCTTGCCTTGCGAAAAAAACTTGCGCTAGAATGGCAGGCTTCGCGGTATCCCACTTGTGGGGCATTGTTGAAACGCCGGTGTAGCTCAGTTGGTAGAGCAGCTCATTCGTAATGAGAAGGTCGAGGGTTCGACTCCTTTCTCCGGCACCAATTTCTCCTGCTGACTGCAGGAAACGAAAGCCGACCTCCGGGTCGGCTTTTTCGTTCCAGCAAGCCGAATCACGGGCTCATCATCAAGGACACCAACGCCGACGTGGCCGCGGCTCTGGCCGCACTCGATGTCATCCAGTCACCGAGCTACGCCGTGCAGGACGCGCTGAACTCCGGTCCGCTCACGGCGCTCCCGCGAGACAGACGGACACCGTCCATTCCCGTGTACGTTCCCCATCCGCCCAATGGCTGCGTGAGCGCCAAGGTCCGTGTCTTCATCGATCGGGTGGTGGCGATCTTTGCCCAGAACGATTGCCTGCGCGCCCGAAATCGGAGCGCATGCGTGGTCGCTGGATCGGCCCCTGCGAGGCGCTGTACAAGCACACGCGCGGCGACAGGCCGCGCAGGTATCTAAACGCGCCAAGGGACTCGCATCGCTTGGCCCGTCTTGCGCTTCTGGCACCGCCGCAATGGGTCAGCCTTGTTCGCCGACGACCGGCTTGTGGGCCAGGTGCCAGCGCGTCAGGTCCCACCGCACTGTCGAACGGGTCTTGCCCTCGGCTTGCTGCGAATCCGGAGCCGCCTTGGCAGCGGGCGCTGCGGCGCTCTCGCCGACCTTCGCCTGGCGGGTTGCGTCCGTACCGCGCGCTTCCGCGGTCGCCGACTCGCTGGCGCGACGATGCGCTTGCTCGGCCTGCTCTCGTTGAGCCGCGAGGCTCTTGCCTTGCAGCGTTTCACTCGGATCGAGTTCCTGGGACATCGCGCCTACGGCGCTGACGACGAGGAGGGATGCGACAAGGGCTTGGCGAACTTGCATGATGAACTTCCTGCTTCGTGAGGTTGGAGGATGTCCGGCTTCACGCGACTTGCAGTCCTGCCGGGCCTCGGTGATGCGTGGTGTGTTTGCGCTTCATCGACGGCTTCACTCTATTTCGGGCACACCCCCGGATAAAGAATCTGAAAGGCAATTGATTCTTTGGGCGGCGCAAACAATCCGAGGAGCCAATGGCGCTTCCGGCTCAGTCCGTTGGTCCGATGGCCGAGTTGCCGGGCCGATGCCACGCCCGCGCGGCGATGCAGGGCGGAACGGCGCCGGCCTTCCCTGAACTACGACCGCCGAGCCAGCAGCCGTCGCAAGAGCTGACCCAGACGCCGTACACCGTCTTCCATCCGGTCGCTCCAGGCGCCCACGGCACTCAGGCGCAGGCAGTTGCGATAGCGCCGGCTCGCCGAGAAGACATCGCCAGGCGCGAAGCAGATGCCATGTTCGAGCGCCTCGTCGAACAAGGCGCGCGAATCGAAACGCTCGGCAGTTCCAGCCAGAGGACGAAGCCGCCGGCCGGCCGGCTCACCTTCGTCTCGGGAGGAAAGCTCGCCTCGACGGCTCGTGACATGCGCGCCAAGTTCTCCTCGAACGTACGGTGCATTCGCCGCAGGTGCGCGTCGTAGCTGCCACCGGCCAGGAAATCCGCCAACGCGGCCTGCGGCAGCAACGGGCCACAGAGGCTGAACGCCATCTTGCGCTCCATCACCTGCTGCGCATGGACTCGCGTCGCGATCCAGCCGATCCGATAGCCCGGCGCAAGACTCTTCGAGAACGAACTGCAGTAGATCGTGTCGGCGCCGCCGTCGAAGGCGCTCGGCGCGCCGGGCCTGCGAACGGGCTGGCTCACCGTGGCGGATGCCGACCTCCGGTCGCGCCTGGTCGTCGCCAAGATGAACACGGTGATCTCGGACTCCGTGCTCGACGAGACGCTCGCCACCGTCCTGTTGCAGCACCGGGAACACGTGCTCGCGCCGCGGCGCCAGCTTCTCGCGGACGCGCTCGACAAGCTGGCCGCGTGGTGCGACGGCGAACGCGAGCGCGTCGAATGGGTGCGCCCGGACGCGGCGCGCTGTGCTGCCTGCGATTGCGGACGGACGCGTTCGACGCCGCCGCCGTCGCGCGCTTCTGGGCGCTGCTGCCGCGGCACGACCTGCAGCTCGCGTGCGGGTCGTGGTTCGGCGAGAGCGAGCGCGCCTTCCGGCTCGGCTTCGGCTACCTGCCGCCCGACCGCCTGGGGCCGGCGCTGTCGGCGCTGTCGGCCGCGCTGGACGCCGCCGCAGCCTGGCACCGGCCGCGACATCTTCTTCATTTCGACCCCCCCCATGAAAGGCAGAATCGCCTACCTGGACGAACCGCCGTTCTACTGGACCGGCCCGGATGGTTCCGCCACGGGCGCCGGCATCGAATTCGCCGATGTCGTTCTTCGCGCGACCGGCGCGACCTCCATCGAACATTGCAGGACATCGTCCGAGGAACTGCTGCCCGGCGTGCAGGCCGGCCGCCGGGACATGGCCCGCCTTGGCCTTCACGCTCGCCTGACGGTCCGTTCGCGCACACCGCCACGTTGCGGCATTTTGGCTGCATCGTGAAGCCTCGACGGACGATGCCTCGGCCACGGCTTCACGACGGATTCCGCTCATCCCGCGTTCAGATGAACAACCTTTCAGTAGACAAGTCCGGCACGATGCGCAAGAGTGGAACCTGATCTTGCGCAGCACCCCGCGCGCTACCTCAGGAGACGCATCGTGCGTGTCTCGCGCACCCTGTCACCGACGGGGTCGACCTATCGGATCTACCGCTCGGACGACGACTTCGTCTCGCAGATGAGGCGGCTCATCCCGTACCTGCAGGCGGATCGCTACGACGTGCTGATCGGCGGCACGGACAGCGAGCCCGACGTCGTCCTGACGATCGGCCCGCTCGATGCGGACACCGACGCCGAGTTTCGCCAGCGGGTCGTGCAATACCTGGACAGCTAGTCCCGCGCGCCAGCCTCACCCGTCGACCGTCCCGCCGATCCGCCGCGAGATCCGTCCCGCGCACGCGCGCACCTCGCGCGCGATCGCGCCGCGCCAGGCGAGGTCGAAGATGCTGGCCGGGCCGATCGCCGTCACGGCCAGCACGACCTGGGCTTCGTGGTCGAACACCGGCGCTGCGATCGCGTTGACGCCGGGCAGCGTCTCGCCGTCGGAACGCGCGAGCCCGTGCTCACGCACCTCGACCAGCTCGCGCTCGAACTCGCGCCACGCGGGCACCGCGCGCGCGGGCGGCACGTTGGCGATGGCCGGCGCGGGGTGCGACTTCTGGCGGCGGCGTTCGTCGTCCAGCAAGGCCTTGATCTCGCGCGCGTCGCGGTACGCCGCGAACAGGCGGCCGGTGGCCGTGCCGGCCAGCGAGAAGACCGTGCCCTGGCGCATGTTGACGTGGATCGGCGCGGGCGACTCCTCCAGCCGCACGATGGTGGCGCCGCGCGAGCCCCACACGGCGATCGCCACCGTGTGGCCGATGCGCTGCGCCAGCCCGGGCAGTTCGGCCGCGGCGGCCTGCACGGGGTTGGCCTGCTTCAGGCTGATCAGCCCGAGCTGCAGCGCCAGCGGGCCGAGGAAATAGCGGCCCGACTCGGGATCCTGCTCCATCAGCCCGATGCGCGCGAAGCTGACCAGGTAGGGATGGATCTTGGCGGCCGGCATGTCGGCTTCGCGCGCGAGATCCTTCAACGCCATGGGCTGGCCCGTGTGCGCCATCGCGCGCAGCACCTGGCCGCCGACCTCGATGCTCTGGATGCCGCGTTGCGGGCGCTCGTCGGCAGGATCGTCTTGCGCGGGCATGGCAGGAATCGCTTCGTTGTCGTCGTTTGCTTTAGTCTAATACGTTTGACAATGGACAACAAGCGTATCAACATCCGCCCAAGCCACAAAGCCGGAGACAGCCCATGAACGCCCCCAAGAAATTCGCCTCGCAGGCCGACCTGCAGGAAAAGAAGGTCACCTTCGAGCAACTGTCCGAGCATGCGTGGGCGTACACCGCCGAGGGCGATCCGAACACGGGCATCGTCATCGGCGACGACGCCGTGCTGGTCGCCGACACCCAGGCCACGCCCGCGATGGCGCAGGACGTGATCCGCCGCATCCGCGAGGTCACCGACAAGCCGATCAGGTACGTCGTCCTCACGCACTACCACGCGGTGCGCGTGCTGGGCGCGAGCGCGTATGGCGCGCAGCAGATCCTCGCCAGCGAGGACACCTACGACCTGATCGTCGAACGCGGCGAGGCCGACAAGGCCAGCGAGATCGGCCGCTTCCCGCGGCTGTTCAGCAACGTCGAGACGGTGCCGCCGGGCATGACCTGGCCGACGATGACGTTCAACAGGAAGATGACGCTGTGGCTCGGCAAGCTCGAGGTGCAGCTGCTGCAGCTCGGGCGCGGCCACACCAAGGGCGACACCGTCGTCTGGCTGCCGCAGGAGCGCACGCTGTTCAGCGGCGACCTCGTCGAGTTCGACGCCACGCCCTACGCCGGCGACGCCTACTTCAAGGACTGGCCGCAGACGCTCGAGAACGTCGCCGCGCTGAAGGCGCTGGCGCTCGTCCCGGGCCGCGGCCCGGCGTTGAAGGGCGAGGCGCAGGTCGCCGAAGGCCTGCGCTCGACGGCGGGCTTCATCGCCGACGTGCGCGCCAGCGTCGAGGCCGGCGTGGCCGCGGGCAAGGATCTGAACGCGGTCTACAAGGACACCTTCGCCAGGCTCAAGCCCAAGTACGGCCATTGGGTGATCTTCGACCACTGCATGCCGTTCGACGTCACGCGCTGCTTCGACGAGATGACGCAGTACGCCGACCCGCGCGTGTGGACGGCCGAGCGCGACCGGCAGATGTGGGAGACGCTGGAAGGCTGACGGAGTCGCGCATGCAAGACGAGGACGACTTCCAGGCGCGCACGTTCGACTACGTCCCGCACGCCGACCAGCGCGCAGCGACGCCGGTGCGTCGGCCGGTCGTGGTCGTCGGCGCCGGCCCGGTGGGCCTCGTGCTGGCGATAGACCTCGCGCAGCGCGGCATACCCGTCACCGTACTGGACAACGACAACCGCCTGGCCACCGGCTCGCGCGCGATCTGCTTCGCCAAGCGTACGCTGGAGATCTTCGACCGGATCGGCTGCGGCGATCGCATGGTGGCCAAGGGCGTGTCGTGGAACGTCGGCAAGGTGTTCCTGCGCGACGAGCAGGTCTACCGTTTCGACCTGCTGCCCGATGCCGGCCACGAGCGGCCGGCGTTCATCAACCTGCAGCAGTATTGCGTGGAGGGGACTCTCGCCGAACGCGCCGCACAGCTGCCGCTGGTCGACCTGCGTTGGCGCAACGAGGTCGTCGCCACGCAGCCGCACGACGATCACGTGACGCTGACGGTCGCCACGCCCGACGGCGAGTACCTGCTCGAGGCGGCGCACGTCGTCGCCTGCGACGGCAGCCGCTCCGCGGTGCGGCGCCACCTGGGCCTCGAGAGCAAGGGCCGCGCCTTCCGCGACCGCTTCCTGATCGCCGACGTGCGCATGACGGTCGATGCACCGGCCGAACGCTGGTTCTGGTTCGACCCGGTCTTCCATCCGAACCAGAGCGTGCTGCTGCATCGGCAGCCGGACAACGTGTGGCGCATCGACTTCCAGCTCGGCTGGGACGCCGACCCCGAGCACGAGAAGAAACCCGAGAACATCGTGCCGCGCGTCAAGGCCTTGCTGGCGCATTCGCCCGCGATGAAGGATGCCGAGTTCACGCTCGAATGGGCCAGCGTCTACACGTTCGCGTGCATGCGCATGGACAGCTTCCGCCACGGCCGCGTGCTGTTCGCGGGGGACGCCGCGCACGGCGTGTCGCCGTTCGGCGCGCGCGGCGCGAACTCGGGCGTGCAGGACGCCGACAACCTCGGCTGGAAGCTCGCCGCGGTGCTGCAAGGCCGCGCGCCCGACGCGCTGCTCGACACCTATGCCCGCGAACGCGAGGCCGCGGCCGACGAGAACATCCGCCACTCGACGCGCTCGACCGACTTCATCACGCCCAAGAGCGCCATCAGCCGCCTGTTCCGCGACGCCGTGCTGACGCTCGCGAAGACGCAACCCTTCGCGCGCACGCTCGTCAACAGCGGGCGGCTGTCGACGCCGACGACGCTGCACGGCTCGCCGCTCAACACGCCGGATGTGCAACCGTTCGCTGGCGCGATGGTGCCGGGCGCCGCCGCGGCCGACGCGTGCATCACGCGCGCGGACGGCCGCGAGGACTGGCTGCTGCGCCAGCTCGGCGACGGCTTCACGGCGCTGGTGGGACACGATCCCGCGCTCGAACGCGCGCTGCAGGACATCGAGGTCGACGGCTTCGCGCTGAAGCTCGTCGTCATCGGCGCCGATCTCGTCGACACCGACGGTGCCGTCGGCCGCCGCTACGACCTGCAGCCCGGCAGCGTAGTGCTGCTGCGGCCCGACGCGCACGTCTGCGCGCGCTGGCGCAGCCCTGCGCGCGCGCGGGTCGAGGCGGCGATGCGGCGTGCGCTCGCCGCGACGACGGAGGTGACGCCATGCCTTTGATCACGGACGCCCATCTCGATTCGCCCGACGATTTCTACGAGGCACTGATCGCCGCCCATGACGGCCTGGACGAGGCCGAGAGCCACGCGCTCAACGCGCGCCTGGTGCTGCTGCTGGCCAACCACGTCGGCTCGCTGGACGTGCTGCGCGAGGCGCTGGCCGCGGCACGCGCCGGGGTCGGTTGACCGCTTCTTGCCCGCGCAGTTGCGCGCGGGCTCCGGTGTCAGGTCTTGCACTGCAACGTTTGCACTGCAAGACCTGACACCGTTGCACTGCAAGACCTGACACCGTTGCACGCAGCGCGGGCAAAAGATTGCCGCCGTACCCGCAAATCGGCAACTACCCAAAAGTTTGTTTCCTCACCTGCCCGATTCCGCAGCACATCGCTTGACATCCAGTGCTGGCGCGGCCTGGCGAGCACTCGCCGCCTGCTCCCCACAGAGTTATCCACAGTTCCGGTGGAAAGATCCCCGGCGCCAACCCCTTGACAGGCCCGCGCAGGCGACCTCAGGCCAACTGACCGGGAAAACCCTTCTTCTCGACCGTTGGCCGGCCGGCGCGAGGCGTACCTTACGGACTATCGAGGGAACCACCATGAACAACGCCGCCAAGATCTCCACGCTGCTGGGCAAGCGCACGCCGGACATGAGCATCGACTGGGAATTCCAGCCGTCGCTGCAGCACCTGGTCAAGCGCGCCGACGACGGCCCGCAGGACGCGTCCATCTGGGCGGAGACGATGCCGGCGACGCTCGACTCGATGAGCGAGCCGGTCAAGTTCCGCGAGCCGCTCGAAGGCCTGTCGGTGCGCGACATCGACGAGCCGGAGATCTTCCGCGTGTTCTTCGGCCAGTACGAGACGCAGACCGCCCGGGCCTGATTCAGGCGACCCGCGGATCGAGCACGTCGCGCAACGCGTCGCCGATCGTGCTCAGCGAATAGATCAACAGGAACATCGCCGTCACGGTGCCCAGCAGCGGCCCCCAGATGCCGTTGACCAGGTCCTGCGACGCGCCCGCGATCAGCAGGCCCCAGCTGGCGCCGTCCTGGATGCCCAGCCCGAGGTAGGTCAGGATCACCTCGCCCTTGACCGCCGCCAGCAGCACCAGCGTCGCCGTGACGATCGTCACGTGGACGACGTTGGGCAGGATCTCCGAGAACATGATGCGCCCCGGGCCGGCGCCCAGGCCGCGCGCCGCCAGCACGTAGTCGCTGCCCTTTTGCCGCAGCACCTCGCCGCGCACCAGCCGCATGATGCCGACCCAGCTGGTGGCCGCGATCGCGACGCACATCGACACGATGCCCTTGCCCATCGCGTACGAGATCGCGGTGATGAGCAGGATGTCGGGCACCGACACCAACACCGAGTAGACCCAGTTGACGACGGCGTCGACCCAGCCGCCGAAGTAGCCCGCGGCCAGGCCCAGCGCGGTGCCGACGGGGACGGCCAGCGCGCTGGTGGCCAGGCCGACCGTGACCGCCGTCTGCGCGCCCGCGAGCACGCGCCACAGCACGGAGCGTCCGAGGACATCGGTGCCCAGCAGCGTCGCGAAGTGCCAACCCGGCGGCTGCATCGCGTCGCCGACCGCGGCCTCGGCGTCGGGCAGCAGGTGCGCGTAGCCGGCGAGCGCGACGAGCAGGTACAGCCCCACCACCAGCATGCAGGCGCGCACGGGCGGCCGCGCCCACAGCGCGGCGAGCGCTTCGGCCGCGGCGGAACGCGGCCTCGAATGTGGGTGGGCCGTGTCGCTCATGACAGCCGCACCCGCGGGTCCGCGACCGCGACCAGCAGGTCGTTGAGCAGGTTGAACACCACCAGCGCCAGCGCGCCGAGCACGGTGACGGCCTTCAGGATCGGCAGGTCGCCGCGCGACAGCGCATCGATCGTGAGGTTGCCGATGCCGGGGATCGAGAAGAACCGCTCCATCAGGAACGAGCCGAGGATCAGGAACGGGATCGTCGTGACGTTGTGCGTGATGATCGGGATCCACGCGTTGGGCAGCACGTGGCGGAACATCACGCGGCCCTCGCTGGCGCCTTTCGAGCGTGCGGTGCGCACCCAGTCGGCGTGGATGTCCGCGAGGAACAGCGTGCGGTACAGGCGGATGTCCGGCCCCATCAGCAACAGCAGCTGGATCAGCCACGGCAGCCCGAGGTACTTCACCGCGGCCCAGCCGCCCTCGTAGCCGTTGATGGGGAACAGGTCCAGCTTGAACGCCAGCAGGTACTGCAGCGCCAGCACGTAGACCAGCGCCGACACGCTCATCGCCGCGACGAACAGCGCGCGCGCGGCCCGGTCGACGACGCCGTCGCGATGGCGTGCGATGAACAGCGCGATCGCGACGTTGAGGGCGCCGCCGAACACGAACGGCGGCACGGTCACCGACAGGCTCACCAGCGCGCCGGCCTTCAGCTGCGTGCCGAGGTCGTCGCCGGTGACGAAGGACCGGCCGTAGTCGAAGGTGGCGATCTGGCGCAGGAAGTCGAGGAACTGCAGCGCCAGCGGCCGGTCGAGGCCCCACTGGCGACGCAGGTTGCTGATCGCCTCGGAGGTGGCATGGTTGCCGAGCGCGGCGCGCACGGGATCGGGCCCGAACGCGTTGAACAGCAGGAAGGTCAGCAGCGCCACGCCCAGCACCGTCGGGATGGCCAGCAGCACGCGGCGGACGACGTAAGCCCCCATCAACGTACCCCGTGCCGTATCACTGCACGCCCTTCTTCTTGCGCGCCATGTCCACGCTCAGGAACATCTCCTCGCTGACCTGCATGTTGGGCTTGAGGTTGCCCACCCAGGTCTGCGTCAGGCTGAAACGTACCGGGTCGTATTCCAGGATCACCGGCACCTCGTCGTCGATGATCGCGTTCATCGTGCGGAAGTACGCGAAGCGCTCGGGGCCGTTGACCATGAAGCGCGAGGCCTCGTAGGCCTTGTCGTAGTCCGGGTTCGAGAAAGCGTTCCAGTTGTTGCCCGGAGGCACGTTGCGGCCGTAGAGCAGCTGGTAGAAATCCTCCGCGTCGGGATAGTCGGCGGTCCAGCCGCTGGAGGCCAGCTGGAAGTTGCCGTTGTCGACCGCCTTCATGAACGTGGGCTGGTCCATGAACTGGCCCTTGACCTGCACGCCGATGGCGGCGAACTGCGACTTCAGCAGGTCGAACGCGTTGTGCGCACCGACGTTGGTCTCGTAGAAGCTGATCGTCAGCGGCGGCAGGCCCTTGCCCTCGGGATAGCCGGCCTGGGCGAGCAGCTTGCGCGCGGCCGCGAGGTCGTGCGGTCGGCCGACGGCGCCGGTGTCGCGCTCGTTGCCGATCAGCTCGTAGGGCACGATGCTCTTGAGCGGGCGGGCGCGTCCGCCGTGCAGCACGTCGATGAGGGCGCGCTGGTCGACCGCGCTCGCGAGCGCCTGGCGCAGCAGCTTGTTCTTGCCGAGGATCGGATCGCGGAAGTTGATCAGCAGGTCGGCGATCTCCGAGCTCGGCTCGCCGTGGAGGTCGAACTTGCCGGCGAACTCGTCGGCCACGCGCAAGCTGCCGTCGGGCTGGCGCACGACCATGCGCGCGAAGCTGGCTCTGTCCATCGGCCGCCAGTCCAGCTCGCCGCGCATGAACTTCAGCACGGCCGGCTGCGCCTCCTCCATCAGCGGCAGCTCCAGCACATCGACCAGCGGCAGCTTCTTGCCGGCGTCTTTCAGCAGCCCCTTGGCCGCGTCGCCCGGCTCGCCGACGCTCGGGTACGTGCGGTAGTAGTTCGGGTTGCGCACCAGCCGGATCGTGCCCTTGCGATCGAGCGCCTGGATGGCCATGAACGGGCCGGTGCCCACCGGGTTGACCTGGAAGCGATCCTTGTAGAACAGCACGGCCTCGCGCGGCACGATGGAGGTCGGAGCTATCGTCAGCGCGTGCAGGAACAGCGGGTTCGGGTGCGTCAGGCGAATCGTGAACGTGGTGGCGTCGATCCTGTGCAGGCCGGCGACGTCGGTGGCCGTCAGGTCCGCGGCGGGGCCGGCCTTGATCGTCGCGGCGCGGTAGTCGTCGAGGCCGACGACCGCGCCCTGCATCGCGAACCAGCTGCGGTTGTTGAGGTTGCCGTCGGCGTAGCGCTTGAGCGAATACAGCACGTCGTCGCTGGTCAGCTCGCGTCCCTTGCCGCCGGCAAAGCACGGGTTGTCGACGAAGCGCACGCCCTTGCGCAGCCGGAAGGTGTAGCTCACCCGGTCGGCCGCCAGCACGGGCATCGCCTCCAGCAGGTCGGGCTCGAGCTTGTACGGGCGCTCGAGGTAAGCGTAGGTCAGCAGCGTGCTGTAGACCTGTCGCATCAGGAGGTCGTTGTTGCCGTCGAAGCCGCGCGGCGGGTCGAGCGTCTCGAACTGCGCGGTGCGCGGCTCGGTCAGCACCGACGGCTCCTGCGCGCGCGCGGCGTGCGTGACGAGCACGCCCGCGCACGCGCACCCGAGCGCGAAAGTTCGGCCAAGGGTCTTCATCTCTCTGACAGGCCTTTCTGCTTCGCCGCCATGTCGATGCTCATGAACTGCATCTCCGTCGTGAACAGGTTGCGCTTGTAGTTGCCCACCCACTTCTGCACCGCGTCGACGCGCAGCGATTCGCGCACGACGATCGCCGGCACCTCGTCGCGCACGATGGCGTTGAGCGACTTGAAGATCTCGAAACGCCGCGGGCCGTCGGCCATGATGCGCGAGGCCTCGTAGCCCTTGTCGTAGGCCGCGTCGGCGAAGGCGCCGTAGTTCGGACCGGGCGCCACGTTCTTGCCGTACAGCACCTGGTAGAAATTCTCGGCATCCGGATAGTCCGCATACCAGGCGACGAGCGCCAGCTGGAAGTTGCCGGCGTCCATCGCCTTGGCGAACGTGGGCACGTCGCCGAACTCGCCGACCAGCCGCACGCCGACCTGCGCCAGCTGCGCCTTGAGCAGGTCGAACTCGTTGCGCGTGTCCGCATCGCTCGCGGGAAAGCGCATCGTCAGCGGCGGCAGGCCCCTGCCTTCGGGATAGCCCGCATCGGCGAGCAGCTTCTTCGCGAGCGCCACGTCGCGCTTGCGAACCGGCGCACCGGTGTCGTGCTCGTTGCCGGCGATGTCCACCGGCACCAGGCTCTGCAGCGCGACACCGCGGCCGTTGTAGAGCTTGTCGATGATGGCGGCCGGATCGATCGCCGCCGCGAGGGCCTGGCGCAAGGCCTTGCTCCGGCCCAGCACCGGATCGCGCAGGTTGATCGCGATGAAGACGGTGTTGCCGCCCGGCGCCACCGCCAGGTCGAACTGGCCGGCGTAGGCGTCGACCAGCCTCATGGCGCCGTCCGCGCCGCGCGTGACCAGCTTCGAGAAGTTCGCGCGATCGAGCTCGCGCCGATCGAGCTCGCCGCGCAGGAATTTCAGCGCGGCGGGCTGCGCCTCCTCGATCAGCGGCATCTCCAGCACGTCCACCAGCGGCAGCCTCTTGCCCGCGTCCTTCAGCAGCCCTTTCTCGGCGTCGCCCGGCGCGCCGACGTGGGGATACCTGCGGTAGTAGTCAGGATTGCGCACGAGGCGCACGGTGGCCTTGCGATCGAGCTCGTGCATCGCCATGAACGGACCGCTGCCCACCGGCGTGACGCCGAGCCTGTCCTGGTACGCCTGCACGGCCTCGACCGCCACGATGGCCGTCGGCGCCAGCGTCAGCGCGTAGAGGAACAACGGGTTCTCGTGCGTCAGCTTGATCGTGAACGTGTACTTGTCGATCTTGCGCAGGCCGGCCACGTCCAGCGTCGACGTGTCGGCGTCCGGGCCTGCCTTCGCCGTCGCGGCGCGGAACTCGTCGAGCCCGACGACCGCGCCCTGCATCGCGAAGAAGCTCTTGCTGTTGACGTTGGCGTCGGCGAAGCGACGGATCGTGTAGATCACATCGTCGGCCGTCAGCTCGCGTCCCTTGCCGCTCGCGAAACAGGGGTTGTCGGCGAAGCGCACGCCCTTGCGCAGCTTGAACGTGTACGTGAGCTTGTCGGCGCCGAGCGTCGGCATCCTTTCGAGCAGGTCGGGTTCCAGCTTGTAGGGGCGTTCGAGGTAGGCGTAGGTCAGCAGCGTGCTGTAGGTCTGGCGCAGGATCTGCTCGCTGGCCTGGTCGAACTCGCGCTGCGGATCGAGCGTGACGAACGGGTAGAGGCGCGCGATCGTGAGCACCGAGGGATCCTGCGCGACGCCCGCGCGCGGCAGCAGCGTTGCGGCGAGCAGCACGACGACGGCGATGAGCGCGCGGCGAGGGCGAGTCATGCGTGGGCCTCGCTCAGGGCCGCCGGCAGCGGCCTCGGCACCGACGCCAGCAGGGCTCGCGTGTAGGCGTGCCGCGGCGACGCGAACAGCTGCGCGGCCGGCCCCGATTCGACGATGCGGCCGAGATGCATCACGGCCACGCGATCACTGAAGTATTCGACGATGGCGAGGTCGTGCGAGATGAAGACGTAGCTCAGGTGCAGCCGCTGCTGCAGGTCGACCAGCAGGTTGAGCACCTGCGATTGGATGGACACGTCGAGTGCCGACAGCGGCTCGTCCAGCACCAACACCCTCGGAGCCAAGGCGAGCGCACGCGCGATGACCACGCGCTGGCGCTGGCCGCCCGACAGCTCGTGCGGCCAACGTTCGAGATGCTCGGGCGCGAGGCCAACGAGCTCGACCAGCTCGCGGATGCGCGCCTCGCGCTCGGCGCCCGCGGCGAGCGCGTGCACGTCGAACGGCAGCTCGAGCGCCTGGCGGATGCGCTTGCGCGGGTTCAGCGACGCGAACGGATCCTGGAACACCATCTGCACGTCGCGGGTCATGCGGCGGCGCTCGTCGGGCGACAGCGTCGCGACGTCGCGGCCCTCCAGGCGCAAGGTGCCCGCGCTGGCCTCGATCAAGCCCGCGAGCGCGCGGCCCAGCGTCGTCTTGCCGCAGCCCGATTCGCCGACGATGCCCAGCACCTCGCCCGCGCGCAGCTCGAGGCTCACGTCCTGCACCGCGCGCAGCGGCGCCACCTGGCGCCGCAGCTGGCCGCCGCGCACGCGGAACTCGACCGACAGGCCGTCGGCCTGCAGCAGCGGCGCCGTCATGCCTGCCCGCCTTCGGGAAAGTGGCAGGCCGCGGCATGGTCGTCATCGGCTCCGCCTGTCGTCGAGGACTTGACGCGCGCGAGCGCGGGCGCCTCCGTGCGGCAGCGCGCCTGCACGCGCGAACAACGCGACTGGTAGCGGCAGCCGTCGACGCGATCGAACGGCGACGGCACCGCCCCGGGGATCGCGTCGAGACGAACGCCGCCGCGGCGCGTATGGCCCGGTCGCGGACGCGCCGCGAGCAGCGCGATCGTGTACGGATGCGCGGGCCGCTGCAGCACGTCGGCCGCGCTGCCCTGCTCCACCACGCGACCCGCCACCATGATCGCCACGCGGTCGGCGATCTCGGCGACGACGGCCAGGTCGTGCGTCACGAACACGATGCCCATGCCCAGCTCGCGCTGCAGGTCGCGCAGCAACTGCAGCACCTGCGCCTGGATCGTGACGTCCAGCGCGGTGGTGGGCTCGTCGGCGATCAGCAGCCCCGGCCGGTTGGCCAGCGCCATCGCGATCATCACGCGCTGCTTGATGCCGCCGCTCAGCTGGTGCGGATACTCGTCGTAGCGGCGTTCGGGGTAGTCCATCCTGACCTGGCGCAGCAGCGCGAGCACCTTGTCGCGCCCCTCGCGGCGCCCTGCGGTGCCGTGGATGGCGAAGACCTCCGCGATCTGGCTGCCGATCGTCTGCACCGGATTCAGCGCCGTCATCGGCTCCTGGAAGACCATCGCCATCGAACGACCGCGCAGGCCGCGGCGTTGCGCCGGCGGCAGCGTCAGCACGTCGACGCCAGCCAAGCGGATCGTGCCGCGCTCGACCCGGGCGGCATCCGGCAGCAGGCCCATCACCGACAACGCCGTCACGCTCTTGCCGCAGCCCGATTCGCCGGCGATGCACACGGTCTGCCCGCGCTCGACGCGCAGGCTGACGCCGTCCACGGCCGCGAACGTGCCACGCGGCGTCTGGAAGGAAACGGCGAGCCCGTCGATGTCGAGCAGGCTGTCGGGCACGGCGGCTGGCAGGGGGTGGGCGGTCATGGTGCGCGGGCACCTCCGGAGTGCCGGCGCGATGATGCCACAGCGAGCCGCCAGGCGCGGCGTCTAACCGGTCACTTGGTCGCGGTACCGGCGGCGTTGCCGGCGTTCATGAACGGGCTGCGGATGTCCGACAGGAACTGCCGGGCCCGCGGATGGTGCGGCGCATTGAAGAAGGCATGCGGCTCGGCACGTTCCAGGATGCGGCCCTGGTCCATGAACAGCACGCGATGCGCGACCTCGCGTGCGAAGCCCATCTCGTGCGTCACGACGACCAGCGTCATGCCGTCGCGCACCAGGTCGCGCATCACGGCCAGCACCTCGCCCACCATCTCGGGGTCGAGCGCGCTGGTGGGCTCGTCGAACAGCATGACGGGCGGCTCCATCGCCAGCGCACGCGCGATGGCCACGCGCTGCTGCTGACCGCCCGACAATTCGGCCGGGAACGCGTTCGCCTTGCTCGCCAGCCCCACGCGGTCGAGCAAGGCCAAGGCCTTCTCGCGCGCCGCCGCGGGCGTCAGTCCGCGCAGCGCGGTCGGCGCCAGGGTGCAGTTGTGCAGCACGCTGAGGTGCGGGAACAGGTTGAACTGCTGGAACACGAAGCCGATGCGCGAGCGGAACTGGTTGACGTCGACGCCGCGGGCGTGGATGTCCGCGCCGTCCAGCCGGATCGTGCCGGAGTCGATCGGCTCGAGGCGGTTGATGGTGCGGATCAGCGTGGACTTGCCGGAGCCCGAGGGGCCGCAGACCACCACCACCTCGCCCTGCGCGATGGTCTCGCTGACATCGACGAGCGCGTGATACGCCCCGTACCATTTGTTGACGTTGTCGAACTGGATCATGCGGTGGGATTCGTGGCGGGATCGGTGGACAGGCCGGGGTGCAGCGGCTTCGCGGCGCGGCGGTTGAGGCGCTTCTCGAGCAGGAAGGCGAGACGGGACAGGCTGAAGCACAGCACGAAGTACGTCAAGCCCAGCAGCAGGTAGACCTGCGTCGCGTGCGTGAAGACCTGGGTGTTGATCTGCGCGGCGATGAACGACACCTCCGTCAGGCCGATGATGTAGCCGAGCGAGGTCTCCTTGATCGTGGAGACGAACTGGTTGACGAGCGACGGCAGCATGCTGCGCAGCGCCTGCGGCAGCACGATCCAGCGCATGGCGCGCCAATAGCCCAGGCCCAGCGCGCGGGCGCTCTCGAACTGGCCACGCGGCACGCCGACGATGCCGGCCCGCACGATCTCCGCCAGGTAGACGGCGTCGAACACGACGAGCGCCATCAGCATCGTGCCGAACTGCTCGGTCTTGTGGCCGGTGACGCTGGGCAGGAAGAAATAGGCCCAGAAGATCACCATCAGCAGCGGGATGCCGCGCACCACGTAGACGAGCCCGGTGATCGGCCAGCGGATGGCGCGGTACGGACTGACCCGCGCCAGCCCGAGCGCGATGCCGGCCGGCAGCGCGAGGCCCAGCGCCAGCGCGGCCAGCAGCACCGTCAACGCCAGCCCGCCCAGCGGGCCGTTCGGATATTGGCCGACCAGGAAGTACAGCCAGTACGTCTGGATGATGTCGATCATGCCGTGCGCACCGGGTAGCGATGGTGGTACCACGCGCCGAGCGCGGTGATCAGCAGCGAGACGCCCAGGTAGGCGGCCGAGACGAACGCGAACGACTCCGCGCTGCGGAAGCTGGCCGACTCCACGCGCGCCGCCTGGTACATCATCTCGGCCACGCCGATCACCGTGGCGATGCTGGTGTCCTTCCACAGGTTGAGCGTCTGCGAGACCAGCGGCGGCACGGTGATGCGCAAGGCCTGCGGCAGGATCACGCGGCGCATCGTGCCGAGGAAGCCGAAGCCCAGCGCGCGGCCGGCCTCGAACTGCACGACCGGGATCGCGCGGATGCCGCTGCGGATGTCCTCGGCCATGTAGGCAGCGGTGTAGAGCGTCAGCGCGATCGACGCGCAGATGAATTCGACGTTGCCCGCATAGAGCCGCTGCTTGAGGCCGTCAGGCAGCAGCTCGGGCGCGCCGAAGTACCAGAACAGCAGGTGCGCCAGCAGGGGCACGTTGCGGATGCCCTCGACGTAGGCCGCGCCCAGCGTCCTCAGCGCGAGGTTGGGCGCCAGCCGCAGCAAGGCGACGACGATGGCCAGCGGCAGCGCGCAGACGAAGGCGGTGCCGGCCAGCGCGAGCGACAGCCGCAGGCCGGCCACCAGCCAGTCGTGGTATTGGCCGTGCAGCACGAGCGCGAGATCGAAATGGGGCATGGACTTGTCGACAGGCGAACGCGCCCGCCCGGCAAGCCGGAGCGGACGCGAGGAGGCGCGCGACCATCGGGCGCGCGGACTATGCTCAGATCTTGTCGCTGTCGATCTTGAAGCTGCGCTTGTCGAACTGCAGCTTGGTCGTCGGCCCGTACCACTTGAGGAACAGCTTGTCGGCCTCGCCCGAGGACTCCAGCCCGCGCAGCGTGCCGTCGATCACGCCCTTGAGCGCGGGCTCGTTCTTGCGGATGCCCAGCGCGAGCGGCTCGACGCTGATGCTGGTGGGCAGGATCGCGTAGTCCTTCTTGGCCGGGCCCAGCTTGGCGTAGTCGTTGACCAGCGAGGCCTCGTCGTTGACGTAGCCGACGCCCTTGCCCTGCTGCAGCGCGAGGAAGGCCTGCTGCGTCGTCTCGAACGTCACCACGTCGACGTTGGGCACCGCCTTGCGGATGTTGGGCTCCTGCGTGCCGCCCTTGACGGTCAGCACCTTCTTGCCGGCCAGCTGGCCGATGTCGGAGATTCCGCTGCTGGTCTTGACCAGCACCTTCTGCCCGGTGACGAAGGTGGTCAGCGAGAAGTCGATCTGCGACTCGCGCTCCTTGTTGTGCGTGAGCGATGCGGCGAGGACGTCGACGCGCCCTTGCTGCAGCTCGGGAATGCGCGCCGCGACGGCGAGCTGCTTGAACTCCGCCTTGACGCCGATCTTCTGCGCGATCGCCTTGGCGATGTCCACTTCGTAGCCGACGATGTCGCGCGACTTCGGGTCGACGAAGCTGTTCGGCTCGTCGGTGCCCAGCACGCCGAACACGATCACGCCTTTCTTCTTGATGTCGTCCAGCTGGTCGGCGTGTGCCGCGCCCACGAGGGCGACGGCGGCGAGGGTGGCGGCAAGAGCGGTGCGAAAAGTCAGGCGCATGGCGGGATGGCAATGGAGTCGAGTGGCCGCCAGCTTAGGGCGGGACGCCGCGCCGACCAAGCGACGTTTGAGCATAAGGTTTCGCGCCCCGTGGCTGCGCGGATGTGCTCGCTTGCTGGCCGTCGGTCAACACCGATGCTGCGCATTGAACAGCCGGGCGGCCGTTGGCGCAAGGGCTTGTCGATGCGCGCACGAGGGCAATGCGGCCGCCGCCCGCATGGCGCAGAGATTGCAATGGAGGACATCGATGCCTTCATTCCGGCCTGCGCCGGGCCCCCGTTCGTCCAACCTCGATGCTCACCATGAAACCTGTCTTCGCCGCATTCGCCCTCGCCTGCACGCTCGCCGCCGGCCTCGCCAACGCCCAGAGCGCCGCCGCCAGCGCGCCGCAGACGCCCCCGCCGCCGCCCGCGCGCGGGGTGCCGATCGAGCTCGCGCTGGAGGCCGCCAAGGTCGCGCTGGACACCTGCAGGAGCCAGTACCAGAAGGTCGGCGTCAGCGTGCTCGACTCCTCCGGCGAAGTGCGGCTGGTGCTGGCCGCCGACGGCGCGGCCTACCGCGGCGTGCAGAACAGTGCGCTCAAGGCCAGGGCTGCGCTCGCCTTCGAGATCCCGAGCGGCCAGGTGGCCGAGCGTGCCAGGACCGACGCCGCCATCGCGTCGCGCCTGGCGGCCAACCCGACCTGGCTTGCGCGCGCGGGGGCGATTCCCGTCAGCGTCGGCGGCACGCTGATCGGCGCCATCGGCGTCGGCGGTGCGCGCGGCAGCGAGAAGGACGAGGCCTGCGCCGTCGCCGGTCTCGAGAAGGTTCGCAGCCGGCTCTATTGAATCGACTCGCGCACTACCCACCCCATCCTGATCGCCGCCGATGCCTCGTCTTTTCCCATCTCGAAGACGATCGCCGCGTTCAGCGCTTCGCGCCGGACAGCCGCTTGACCACCGCCACCATGCGATCGATCTCCTCGCAGGTGTTGTAGAACGCGAGCGACGGCCGCACCGTGGTCTCGAGCCCGAAGCGGCGCAGGATGGGCTGCGCGCAGTGGTGGCCCGTGCGCACCGCGATGCCCTCGTGGTTCAGCGCCTTGCCCACTTCCTCGGTCGTGTAGCCGGCCAGCACGAACGACAGCACGCTGGCCTTGTCGCGCGCGGTGCCGACGAGGCGCACGCCGGGAATCGGCTTCATGTGGTCCGTGGCGTACGCTAGCAGGCCGTGCTCGTAGCGGCCGATGTTCTCGATGCCGATGCGCTCGACGTACTCCAGCGCCGCACCGAGCCCCACGGCATCGGCGATGTTGCCGGTGCCGGCCTCGAACTTGTTGGGCGTCGGCTGATAGACCGTGTTCTCGAACGTGACGTCGGCGATCATGTTGCCGCCGCCCTGCCACGGCGGCATCGCGTCGAGCACCGCCTTCTTGCCGTACAGCACGCCGATGCCCGTCGGGCCGAAGATCTTGTGGCCCGAGAAGACGAAGAAGTCGGCATCGAGCGCGCGCACGTCGATCTTCATGTGCGAGATCGACTGCGCGCCGTCGACCAGCGTGCACGCGCCGGCGCGGCGCGCCATGGCGACGATCTCCTGCACCGGCACCACCGTGCCCAGCGCGTTCGACACCTGCGTCACCGAGACGATCTTCGTGCGGTCGTTGAGCAGCTTCTGGAACCCGTCCAGCAGCACCTGGCCCGAATCGTCCACCGGGATCACGCGCAATCGCGCGCCCTTCTGCGCGGCCAGTTGCTGCCACGGCACGATGTTGGCGTGGTGCTCGAGATGCGAGACGACGATCTCGTCGCCCGCGTTCACGTTCTGCACGCCCCACGTCTTGGCGACGAGGTTGATGGCCTCGGTGGTGCCGCGCGCGAAGACGATCTCCTCGACGGCGCTCGCGCCGATGAAGCGGCGCACCGTCTCGCGCGCGCCCTCGTACGCGTCCGTCGCGCGTGCCGCGAGCTCGTGCGCCGCGCGGTGGATGTTGGAGTTCTCGGTCTCGTAGAACTTCTTCAGGCGATCGATGACGGCCTGCGGCTTCTGCGTCGTGGCGGCGTTGTCGAACCACACCAGCGGGCGGCCGTTGACGCGCTCGCGCAGGATCGGGAAGTCGCGCCGGACGGCGTTGACGTCGAAGGGCGGCCGCGCGGACGGCGATGACGGCGGCACCGCGGCGGACGCGCCGGGCTCGATGAAATAGAAGCCGGTCGATGGCGCGGCGTGGGGTGCGGACGATGTCGGCACGACCGCCGGCCGCGGGCCGCCGGCGAGCAGCGCGCGCAACGCGTCGGCGCCGGGCAGGCCGAAGCTCTCCGCATCGAGCCGGTCGTTGCGCGGCGGTGCAAGGTCCGGCGTCGTGGGCACGCCGGCACCCGCCGGACCGCGTTCCGACAGGAAGTAGTACGGCGCCTCCGCGGCGGCCGGCGCGCCAGCCGCGCCCGCGGCCTGCGGCACGGCGAGCGCCGGGCCGCCCAGTCGGCCGTCGTAGGCCGGCGCGGCCTCGATCGCGAGATCCGGCACGCCGGTCGGCGCCACCGCATGCGGCCGCAGCGCGGGCAGCGACGCGCCGGCGTTGGCCGGCGACTGCGGCGAAGTCGGCGCGAGGTTCGCGCCCGGCGGCAGCGCACCGAACGGCACGGCAGACGGCGTCGACGGGCCGGCCGATCCCGGCGGCAAGGTCAGTCCGGCCGGCTGCGGATTGGCGGGCACCGGCACGCCGCCGGCGGAATACCCGCCCGGCAAGGCGCTGAAGAACTCGCCGGCGAGGCGGTTCAGCGTGGCGAGGTCGGGCAGGCCGGCGGGCGGCGCGCCGGTCGCGACGTCAGGAGTCGACATGTCGCGCGCTTACTTGTAGGTGTCCGGATACTCGTGGTACTTGCCGACCTCGACGCCATCGAGCACGGCCAGCGCGTCGGGCGTGTGCACGGCCAGCGAGCAGTACAGCGAGATCAGGTACGACGCGATCGCGTTGCGGTTGATGCCCATGAAGCGCACCGACAGCCCCGGGCTCTGCTCGCCGGCCAGGCCCGGCTGGAACAGGCCGACCACGCCCTGGCGCTTCTCGCCGACGCGCAGCAGGATGATCTTGGTCTTGCCGTCGGCCACCGGCACCTTGTCCGATGGAATCAAAGGAATGCCGCGCCAGGTCAGGAACTGCGATCCGAACAGGCTCACCGTGGGCGGCGGCACGCCGCGGCGCGTGCACTCGCGGCCGAACGCGGCGATCGCCAGCGGGTGCGTGAGGAAGAACGCGGGCTCCTTCCAGACCTTGGTCAGCAGCTCGTCGAGGTCGTCGGGCGTGGGCGCGCCGGTGAGCGTGAACAGGATCTGGTCGTCCGCGCAAGACGCGAGCAGGCCGTAGTCCGGGTTGTTGATCAGCTCGCTTTCCTGGCGCTCCTTGATCGTCTCGATCGTCAGGCGCAGCTGTTCCTTGATCTGGTCGTGCGGGCTGCTGTACAGGTCGGAGACGCGCGTGTGCACGTCGACGATCGTGCTCACCGCGTTGAGGAAGTACTCGCGCGGCTTCTCGTCGTAGTCGACGAAGGTGGTCGGCAGCTCGGCCTCGTCGCGCTTGGCGCACAGCACCTCGACGTCCTGCGGGTTCTTCACCGTGTTGAGGCGATAGATCCCGGCCTCGACCGGGATCCACTGCAGCAGGTGCGTCAGCCAGCGCGGGCTGATGGTCGACAGCGTCGGGGCCGTCTTGGTGGCGTTGGCAAGCTGTCTTGCGGCGTTGTCGCCAAGAGCCATCGGGCCGTTCGGGAGATCTGATGCCATGAAGCGGGATCCAATTCAAGAAACGAATTTGGTTATTCGGGAAACGATGCTGGCAAGTATCCGAGTCCGCCCGTCGCGGCTCAACCGTGTATAGCCATCAAACGCTCACTCGACGTTCTCGAGCTGGCCGGTCCGGCGTTCGACCGGCGCGTGGGATTCGCAGCGCGAGATCAGCTCCGACAGCGCGACGTGCAGCGCCTGGGCCAGCTTCTCCGCGGTCGCCAGCGTGGGGATGGCGCGCGCCCGCTCGATCTCGCCCATGTAGGTGCGATTGACGCAGGCGTCCGCCGCCAGCCGCTCCTGCGACCAGCCGCGCGCCTTGCGCATCTGCCGGATCACGGCGCCGAAGCGTTCGGAGGGCAGGCGGTTCACGGCTGCGAAGCGCCTGCAGGGGTCGACGGCCTGTGCCTCATCCGCCGACTCCGGCCTGGTCGACGACCCGGTCGTCCAGCGCGTTGGCCTGGGCGATGCGGCTGCCGGCCGGCACGCCGTGCGTGAGCCAGACATTGCCACCGATGGAAGCGCCGCGGCCGATGGTGACGCGGCCCAGCACGGTGGCGCCGGCGTAGATCACGACGTCGTCCTCGACGATCGGATGGCGCGCGCCGCCCTTCTTCAGCTGGCCCTCGCCATCGACCTCGAAGCGCTTGGCGCCCAGCGTGACGGCCTGGTAGATGCGCACGTTGCGGCCGATCACCGCGGTCTCGCCGATCACGACGCCGGTGCCGTGGTCGATGAAGAAGTGCGAGCCGATGCGCGCGCCGGGGTGGATGTCGATGCCGGTGTCGCCATGCGCGAGCTCCGCGACGATGCGCGCCAGCAGCGGCACGCCCAGCTCGTGCAGCCGGTGCGCCACGCGATGGTGGATCACGGCGTGCAGGCCCGGGTAGCACAGCAGCACCTCGTCGACGCTGCGCGCCGCCGGATCGCCGCGATAGGCGGCCAGCACGTCGGTGTCCAGCAGTTCGCGTATGGCGGGCAGCGCGGCGCCGAACTCGCGCACGATGCGCAGCGCCTGCCCGTCGACGCCGCGGCCGGCCTCGGTGCGCGAGCGCGCCTGGTAGCCGAGCTCCAGGCGCACCTGCCCGAGCAGCGCGTGCAGCGCCGTCTCGAGCGTGTGGCCGACGAAGTAGTCCTCGTTTTCCTGGCGCAGGTCGGGTGGCCCCAGCCGCATCGGAAACAGCGCGCCGCGCAGGCCCGCGAGGATGCCTGCCAACACCTCGCGCGACGGCAGTTCGCGGCCGCTCGTCTCGCGCGGCCGATCCTGCGCGCTGCGCCAGCGCTCGCGCGCGTGCCGCAGTTGCGCGACGATGTCGCGCAGGTCCAGCGTCGCGTCGTCGAGGCTTGCGTCCGGGTGGCGATCAGCGCTTGCGGAGGCCGGCCGGAGGACCGCAGGCGCCGCTTCGTCGATGCTCATGATCGTGTCGAAGATGGCGTGGCCGTTCAATCCTGCACCCACCCCAGGCCGCGCAGCCGCCAGCCGCCGAGGGCCCCGCGGCGATGCTGCTCGTCGAGGTCGCCCTCGAAGCCCTCGCTCACGTTGAACGCGCTGGCGTAGCCGATCCGGGTCGCGGCCTCGGCCGCCAGCGCCGAGCGCTTGCCGCTGCGGCACAGCAGCAGGACGATGGCGTCCTTGGCCACCTTGGCCTCGAGCTCGCGCAGGAAGCGCGGGTTGCGCGTCAGGCTGGTGCCCGTCGCCCAGGCCACGTGGATGCTGCCCGGCACGTAGCCGACGAACTTGCGCTCCTCGCCCGAGCGCACGTCCACGAGCACGGCGCGCTCGGACTGGATCAAGGTCCAGGCGTCGACCGGCGAGATGCTGCCGGCATAGGGAAGCCCCGCGAAGTGGGCGTCGCGGACGGCCTGTTCGAGGATGGCATCCTCGGCGGTGGGGGCGAGTAGCGCAGACATGTCGTTCTCCTGATCGATTGGTGTCCATAGGCACCAAACCACAGGTTAGACAGATGTCGGCGTGACGGGAAAGAAGGATTGCGTCGTTGCTTAAGCGGCGGCCCCGGCGGGCCGCCGGGGGCATGGCGGCGCCAGCCTATGGCTTGCCGGCGGCGCCCGCGGCGTTGCCGACGTTCATGAACGGGATCGGCGCCGAGCCGTAGACCGAGGTCGGCAACGCGCCGTTCCAGCGCTGCGCCTTCGTCAGCTCGACCTCGATCCGGCGCAGCTCCAGCACGTCGCGGTTCTTCGCCAGCGCGTCGTTCTGCACCTGCAGCGACTGCGCCTCGGCGGTGGCGACCTTGATCTTGGCGTAGGCGTCGCCGTCGGCGGTGGCCTTGACCGCGTTGGCCTCGGCCTCGGCGATCGCGACCTTCTGCTTCTGCTCGGCCTCCACCGTCTTCAGCTTGTTCTCGGCGGCCAGGCGCAGCTGCTCCTGCGTGACCTTGTCGTTGATCGCGCGCATGTAGCTCTCGCTGAACGAGAAGTTGCGCATGTCGATCGAGATCACCTGCGCGCCGTACGTCGCGAGCTTGGTGCGCAGCGCCGAGGTGATGTCGCTGGAGACGGCGGCGCGCTGGCTGATCAGGTCGGGCGCCGAGTAGCGCGCCGTCACCGCCTTGAAGACCTCCTGCGTGGCCGTCTGCACGTAGTTCGACAGGTTGCCGTCGTGGCTGTACTTCTCGTAGACCTCGGTCACGCGGTCGGGCGCGATCGAGTAGCGCACCGTCAGGCTCACCTTGACCGGCTGCGTGTCGGAGGTCGAGCCTTCGGCGTTCTCGATGTCGGCCTGCTCGGCGCGGATGCTGAACACCTCCATCTTCTGCCACGGCGCGATCAGCGTGAAGCCTTCGGCCTGCAGGCCGCGGATCGCGCCGCCCACCGTGATGACGCCGCGCGAGCCCGTGGGCACGGTGCGGATCGGCCAGATCCAGGCCAGCAGCGCGAGCACGATGATGGCGATGACGCCCTTGCGCAGCAGCGCCGCGTTGTCCGGCGAACCGTCGTTGCTGGAGGAGAGACTTGCGAATGCCATGGATGTCTTGTCGTTGTTTCGGTGAGCCGGAATCTACGCCTTCCGCCAGGCGACATTAGAGTCCGCTCACGATTTGGCCGGACGCTTCATCGCCTCGATCGCGTCGAGATTGACGGCGCTGGCCATGGACTTCAGCGTCGCGCCGTCGACCTTGTCGCCGGTGGTCTCCACGATCACGCCGTTCCTCAGGATCACCGTGTACTCGGAGTGGCTGCCGTCCTTGCGGTACTCCTCGTGAATCGTGCGGCCGCTGTCCTTGTACGTCTTCTCGATGCCGTCGGGCGTCTCCTTGTCGACGGTGACGTTGGCCCAGGTCGCGACCGAGGCCAGGCCGCCGAGGCCGCCGAGATCGGTGATCGTCAGCTGCGCGTGCTGGTCGCCGCCGGCGTAGCCCGCCTTGACCACCGAGCTCGAGATGCCCATCGCCGAGCCGCCGCTGGTCTCGAACGATTCGCGCTTGAGCGCGCCGAGCGCGTCGGGCAGCTGCGCCTTCAGGTCGCCCACCGGGATCGGCGTGCCGCCGGCACCGGTCAGCGCGCCCATCATCTCGCCGAGCGCCGCGCCGGCCGACGCCGGATCGCCCGACTTCTGCGCCGCCTCCATGCGCGCGCGCGCCGCGTCCATGCGCTGGGCGGTGGCGTTGAGCGAGGAGGTGTCGACAGCGACCTCGCCGTCGGGGGTCTTGATGCTGAACCCGCTCGGATGCGTGCCCGCCAGGAAGGCGCTGGTGCCGACCACGGCGCCCGTGATCGCGCCGACGATGACCATCGCGACGATGCCGATGACGATCACGACCGCGGTGTAGCCGGCGGCCTTGTCCGGCGGGCACTTCATCAGCACCGGCAAGCCGAGGTAGATCAGGTAGATCGAATAGCACGCCGCGAGGATGCCCAGGATCGACAGCGCCGGCAGCAGGCTGAAGATGCCGGCCACGTAGCTGGCGGTGGCGCCGAAGGCCACCACCTTGAGCGCGGCCACCTGGTTCTTCGTGCCGCCGAAGCTCGGCGCGAGCGCGTCGACGATCAACGCCATCACGAAGGCGACGACCAGCCCCAGCACGTACGAGAACACCATGTGCACGAGACCGCCGACGATCGGCACGCGAAAGCCGAAGCCGAATCCGCCGATGCCGATCAGCGACAGGCCGATGAAGGCGCACACCGCGGGGATGGCGACCATGATGACCAGCCAGTCCTTGTAGATCGAGCCCACCGTGGCGGGCTCGGCCTCGATCACCGGCCAGGTTTCCTTGGGCTGCAGCAGGATGGCCTTGGCGCGTTCGATCAGATTCATGGGGTTACCTCCAGGGGAAGACGTTTCGAGGCTGCGGCCTGCGACGGGCCACCGCCCGCGATCATCGGACCCTAGTCATCGCGCAGCCATCCCCAAAAGGGGGGCGGGCAAGCGCGCGCTGAGCCTGCTGCGCCTCGCTAGAAACTCAGCACGAACGCCGCCCCGCCCTCGATCGGACGCACGTGGCGCACGCGGCCGCCCATGCCGTTCACGAGCTGGCGCACCACCGTCAGGCCGATGCCCTGGCCGCCTTCGCGGGCGCTGAAGAACGGCAGGAAGATCTGGCGCTCGAGGCCGGGCGGCACGCCGGGGCCGTTGTCGCGCACGCCGATCTGCAGGCGGCCGCCGCGCGTCTGGCGCGCCTGCACCCACAGGCGCGGCGCGGCGACGTCGGCGGTGGCCTGGGCCGCGTTGTGGATCAACGCGAGCAGCGCCTGTTCGAGCTGGCCGTCGTCGGCCTGCAGGCGCAGCGTGGGCGAGTCGAGCTCGAACGAGACCGAGCCGCCGCGCGCGATCCAGGCCGGCGCGACGGCCTGCTCGAGGCGCGCGAACAGGGCCTGCACGTCGACGGGCGCCAGCGTCGGCGCGGGCCACTGGCTGACGCGCCGGTAGGTGCCGACGAAGGTGGCCAGGCTGTCGGCGCGGCGCGCGATGGCGTCGAGCGCCTGGCGCAGGTCGTCCTCGGCACCGGGCTCTTCCGACAACGACTGCGCCGACTGGCTGAGGCTGCGGATCGGGGTCAGCGAGTTCATGATCTCGTGCGTCAGCACCTGCACCAGTTGCCGCCAAGCGAGCAGCGACTCGGACTCGAGCTCGTTCTCCAACGGCACCAGCACCAGCAGCGCCTGCGCATGGCCATCGAGCGCGAGCGTCTGCCGACGCAGCTGCCAGCGTTCGCTGCCGCGCTCGGTCTCGAGCACCACCGGGCCGGCCGGATCGGCGCCGCGCAGCAGGCGATGCAACGCCCCGAGATCGCGCGCGCCGCCCGGCGCGGCGAGCCGGCGTGCGCGACTCGTCAGCGCACGCAGCGCGTCGCCTTCGAGCAGCCAGGCCGCGACCGGCAGCGCCTCGATCTGCGCCTGCAGGATCGCCAGCTGGCGCGTGTCGGGCGGCGGCGCTGTCTCGATGACTGGCGTCGGTGCGGCTCGTTGGCGGCTCAGCGGCCAGGCGATCGCGAGGCCCGCCAGCGCGAGCGCGGCGGCGCCCGTCCACGCGCGCGCGGACGCGCCCGACGCCTGCGCCAGCGCGCCCGCGGACGCCAGCAGCAGCGCCGCGGCCAGCAGGCGCGCGCGCTCAGAGGCCATGCTTGTCGAGACGCCGGTACAACGCCGCGCGCGACAGCCCCAGCAGGCGTGCGGCCGCACTCAGGTTGCCCTCGGCCTGCGCCATCGCGGCGAGCACCGCGGCGCGTTCCTGCGCGGCCAGCGAGCGCAGCGGCTCCGTCGTCGACGCCGGCGCGGGCGCGCCCTCCGCGGCCGGCTGCGCCTTCTGCAGCGCCTCGCGGCAGGTGGCGACCAGGCGCACGTTGTCCCAGGGCTTGGTGATGAAGTCGAAGGCGCCGCGCCTGAGCGCCTGCACCGCGAGGTCGATGTCGGCGTACGCGGTCATCACGACGACCACCGGCGGCTGCGGGCTCGCCTGCACATCGGCGAGCAGCCGCAGGCCTTGCGCGCCGTCCGTGCGGCCGGGGCCGAAGTTGAGATCGAGCAGCAGCAACGCCGGACGCAGCGCCACCAGCGCCGCGGCCAGTTCGGCCGGCCGGCGCAGGCAGGTGACGGGCGCGACGCGGCGCTGCAGCAGCAACTGCGCGGCAAGGCCGACGTCGGGGTCGTCGTCGAGAAGAAGGATGGAGGCTTCGGGCACGGACGCCAGTGTCGCAGCCTCGCGTGCGGTCGAGGCAGGGGTGTGTCCGGATGCGGACAGCCCTCTTGGCTGCGACGCATGCGGCGGCCAAAGTGCACGGCGTGATGACCGCTTCCCCTGCCCTTTCCAGCGGCGCCGCGATGGATCGCGTGCTGCCGTCGCGTCGCCGGCGCTGGCTCGCGCCGGCCTGCGTGGCGGCCGCGATCGCCGGCGCCGCGTCGCTCGCCTGGCAGCGCGCGCCGCGCCTGCAGGCGGTGGCGTCGCCGCAGCTCGCGATGGTGCGCGCCGGCACGTTCCGCGACGAGGTGGCGCTGCGGGCGCGCGTCGAGCCGCTGCGCTCGGTGCAGCTCGATGCGGCCGAGGCCGGGCGCGTCCAGGAGGTGCTCGCGCACGACGGCGATCGCGTCGCCGCGGGCGCGCCGCTGTATCGATTGCAGAGCGCAGAGCAGGAACAGTTGCTGATGCAGCGCGGCGCGGAGGTCGCGCAGCAGATGGCCAACGTGTCGGTGGAGCGCACCGCGCAGGCCGCGAGCCTCGCGCAGAACCGGCGCGAACTGGCGCAGTTGCAGGCCGCGCAGCAGCAGGCGGAGTCCGACTGGCGACGCCAGGCGCAGTTGGCCGCGGACGGCTTCGTGTCGCCGGCGGCGGTCGAACAAAGCCTGCGTGCGCGCGAGCTGGCCGATCGATTGTTGAAGCAGGCCGAGGCCGACCAGCGCGCCGAGGCCGCGATCCGCGAGCAGTCGATCGCCGACATGGCCCGCGCCGTGCAGGGCCTGCAGCGCGGGCTGCTACTGCTGGAGCGCGCGCGCGATCGCCTGCTGCAACGCGCGACGATGGCCGGCCAGCTGGGCGGCTTCGAGCTGCAGGTGGGCGCCAGCGTGCGGCCCGGCGATCGGCTCGGACGCATCGTCGATCCGGCCGGCGGCGTGCAGCTGGTGGCCGACGTCGACGAGTTCTGGCTGCCGCGCCTGCAGCCCGGCCAGGCCGTCGCCAGCGACGCCGGCGAGCTCACGCTGGCGCAGGCGTTGCCGCAGGTGCAGGGCGGCAAGGTGCGCGTGCTGCTGCGCTGGCCCGATGGACAATCGCCGGCGTCGCTGCGGCCGGGCCAGGCCGTCGACGTCCGCCTGCAGCTGAGCCCGCCGACGCCCGCGCTGCTGCTGCCCGAAGGCCCCGGCGTGCAGTCGCGGCTGTACGTGCGCCGGGGCAACGAGCTGCAGCGACGCAGCGTTCGCATCGGCCGCCGCGCGTCCGGCCTTGTCGAGATCCTGGCCGGACTGCAGGCCGGCGACGACGTCCTCATCTCCCAACCGCCCGCCGACAGCGAGAGGCTCGCCCTGCCATGATCGAACTGCAGCAACTGACCAAGCGCCATCGCGCCGGCGATGTCGAGACGACCGCGCTCGACGCCATCGACCTGCGCATCGAGGCCGGCGAATACGTGGCGATCACCGGGCCCTCGGGCTGCGGCAAGTCGACGCTGCTGGGCCTGCTGGGGCTGCTCGATCGGCCGACATCGGGCCGCTACCGGCTGCAGGGCGAGGACGTCGCGGGCAAGAGCGAACGCGAGCTGGCCGCGCTGCGGCGCGGTCGCATCGGCTTCGTGTTCCAGAGCTTCAACCTGGTCGACGAGATGACGGTGCAGGACAACGTGCGGCTCGCGCTGCGCTACGGCGGCCAGCCCGAGAAGGCGCAGCACGCGCGCGTTGCCGAGGTGCTCGAGCGCCTCGGGCTCGCGCATCGGGCGCAGCATCATCCGAGCCAGTTGAGCGGCGGCCAGCAGCAGCGCGTGGCGATCGCGCGCGCGATCGCGGCGCGGCCCGCGCTGCTGCTCGCCGACGAGCCCACCGGCAACCTCGACAGCGCGCACGGCCACGAGGTGATGCGCCTGCTGCGCGAGCTCAACGACGAAGGCACGACGCTGGTGATGGTGACGCACAGCGCCGAGCACGCGTCGCTCGCGTCGCGCACGGTGCGGCTGCTCGATGGCCGCGTGCTGGTCGACGCGCACGCGGAGCACCTCGCGTGAAGGCCCAGTTGCTGGACGCGCTGCGCATGTTGCGCAGCCGCGGCCGCCCCACCGCGGTCGCCGTCGGCGGCCTGACGATCGCGCTCGCGGCCTGCCTGCTGGTGGCGCTGTTCGCGATCGCGCTGTCGGCACCGGACCCAGACGTGCGCGATCCGGATCGCACGATCATGCTGGACTTCAAGGGCAACCCGCCCGGTGAACCGAGCCCGTGGTTCGGTTCGGTGCCGGTGGCGTTCGGCCCCTTGCTGAAGGCGCGCCACGCGCCGCTCGACCTGATCAGCCGCGCCGCCTGGGGCGGCTTCGAGTTCATGAAGGATGGCCGCTCCAACCCCGCCCTGGGCCTCGCCGTCGATCCGGACATCGTCGACGTGCTGAACCTGCACGGCGTGGCCGGCGACCTGCGCGCGGCGCTCGAGGGCCGGGACACGATCGCCATCTCCGTCGACCTGATGCACAAGCTGTGGGGCGAGCTCGCCGCATCGGACGCGATCGGCAGGCACATCGAGTCGCATGGCCAGTGGTACACCGTCGCGGCCGTGATCCCGGACACCGACCCGCGCAGCCCGCTGTGGGGCGCGAGCCCGCTGGTGGGCCGCGCCGTCGCGATGTGCGGGTTCGACTCGCCCACCAACGCGATGTCGGCCGGCGACCGCGACGCGATCTTCCTGATGACGGGCCGCGTGTTCGCGCGCCTGCGGCCGGGCGGCTCCGTCGATCAGGTCGCAGGGTGGATGCGCGACGCGTTCGTCAACAGCCCGCAGTACGCCGAGCTGCCGCCCTCCTGGCGGGTCGGTCGCGAGGCGGCGTTCTTCCGCGGCGTGACGCTCAGGGACATCGCCTTCGACGGCCCGGCTCGCGCGCGGCGCTGGCAGGCGATGGGCGCGATCGCGGCGGCGAGCGCGCTGCTGCTCGTGCTGGCGGCCCTCAACACGATGAGCCTGCAGGCCGCGCATCTGCTGCAGCGACAGCGCGAGACGGCCCTGCGGCGCAGCCTGGGCGCCAACGGCGCGCAGCTGGTGCAGCTGTGGGCGCTGGAGGCCTGCGTACCGCTGCTGGCCAGCGCCGCGGGGGCCTGGCTGGTCGCGTGGTGGCTCGCGCCGTCGCTGGCCAACTGGCTGCGGCTGCCGGCCGAGCTGCCGCTCGCCGACCCGATGCCCGCGCCGGCGTGGATCGGGCTCGGCCTCGTCGTCCTCGCGCTGCTGCCGCTGACGATCGTGCTGCCCGCACGCGCCGCGCTGCGGCGTGCGCCCGCCACCGCGCTGCAGGGCCGCACCGCCAGCGAAGGGCCGTGGGGCCGGCGCCTGCGCCAGGCCCTGCTCGGACTGCAGCTGGGCGGCGTGCTGCTGCTGCTGTCGGTCGCGGGCGTCCTCGCGTTGCAACAACATCACCTGCTCAACGTCGACCGCGGGTTCGACACGCACGATCGGCTGGTCCTGAACATGGAGACCGATCCCGACCACGTGCCCGACCTCGCGCCGTTCACCGACGCGTTGTCGCACGATCCGGCGATCACGCACTGGGCGTTCAGCTACGTCGCACCCGCGTACGGCGGCCAGGGGCCCGGCAGCCGCGAGCTGCAGACAAGCGCGGACGGCCACACGGTCGACACGCGCCTGAGCTCCGTCGGCGCCAGCTTCTTCGACACCTACGGCATGACCGTGGTCGCCGGCCGGCCGTCGTACTCCGAAGGCGAGAACCACGAGGTGGTCGACACCCGGACGGCGCGCCTGCTGGGCTTCGCGACGCCGCAGGCCGCCGTCGGCGCCCTCGTCAAGGGCGGCGGCGCGTACCTGCAGCCAGGTACCGAGGCGCGCCGCATCGTGGCGGTGATCAAGGAGGTCAACCTCGAATCCGCGCGCAGCGGCTCGCTGCCGCAGGCATTCTGGATCGAGGGCAAGCCGCAGTCGAACGTCACCGTCACCGGGCCCGATCCGCAGGCGCTGCGGGCCGCGCTGGACGCTGCCTGGAAGGCACACGGCCTGAAGGTGCCCTACGACCTGCAGTGGGCCGACGACCAGCGCGCCGACGTCTACCGGCAGGAGGCGCAGATGACCGCGACGGTCGCGACCGTGGCGCTACTGGCGGTGGGCGTGGCGATGATCGGCGCCTACGCGATGGTGGCCGACACGCTGCGCCGGCGCCGCACCGAGCTCGTGCTGCATCGCCTGCATGGCGCGAGCGACGCGGCCATCGCGCGCCAGGTGGCGTCGGAGTTCGGCGTGCCGCTGCTCGCGGCGGCGATCGCGGCGCTGCCGCTGGCCGCCTGGATCGGCTGGATCTACCTGAGCGGCTTCCAGGATCGCGTGGCGCCGGGCCCGGGCATCGCGGGCATGCTCGCGGCGGCGTCGGCGGCGACGGTGATGGTCACGGCCCTCGCCTGCCTGCGCCATGTGCGCCACGCGCTGGCGCTGCAGCCGATCGAGGCGCTCAACTGAGGCGACGCGCGGCCGCGATGGCCTCGCGCGCGACGTCGTGCGAGGCCTCGTCGAACGGCAACGCGAGCTCGGTCAGCGACTCCTCCAGTTCGGCGACGACGCGATCGAGTTCCTCGAGCACGACGACCAGCTCGACCACGGTGAGTGGCCGGCCGCAGCACTTCTCGGTCGCGGCAGGCTGGCCTGGATTGGGTGACGGGTTGGACATGCCCGAAGCTCCTTCGCGCCGACGGTGGCGCGTTCGGCAGCAGGCATTCAGCGCGCCCGCCTCGATGGCATGCGGGTTGCCGTGAACAACATCGCGCCGCGACTCAGTCGGACTGGCGCGGGCGGTCGAACAGCGTCGGATCGGCCAGCAGGTCGTGCGTCTCGGCGTGCTTGCGCATGTAGGCGTCGAACACCTCGCATTGGGGCACCACCTTCAGCCCGCGCTTGCGCACCGAAGCCAGCGCGAATTCGACCAGCTCGCGCGCGATCCCGCGCCCGCGCAGGGCCTCGGGCACGACGGTGTGGATGAAGGTGATCGTGTCGCCGGCGATCGAGTACGTGGCGACCGCGGCATGGCGGTCGACGATCATCTCGAAGCGATGGGCGGCCACGTTGTCGTGGATGGCGGGGCGGGCGTCGTCTGTCATCGAGCGGTTCCTTGGCGGGGCGTCGTGCCGATTCTCGCTCGCGGCGGCGCGCGTCGTCCCGCCGACTTGTCATACAGTCTGCCCCAAACATCCGGTCCGGACTCGCTTCCGGCGCCGATCGGCCAAGGATCTGGGAGGATTCGTGAACATGCTCGGGAACAACGCGCGATGGTCCATCGCACGACGCATCGCGACGAGCGGGCTGCTCGTGCTGGGACTGCAATTGCCCGCCGCCAGCCGCGCGGGCTGCGACCTGAAGACGCTCGAACTGCCGGTGCGCATGGTGGGCCATCGGGCGATCGCCACCGTCGGCATCAACGGGACGAAGGTGCCGCTGATCGTCGACAGCGGCGCGTTCTTCAGCTTCCTGACCGAGGCCGCGGCGCAGCAGTTGGACCTGCGCACGCGCCCGTTGCCCGGCAACATGCGCATCGAAGGACTGACGGGAGGCGTCACCGCGCGAGTGACCACCGTGGCGCACCTGCAACTGGTGAACGGCGACCTGCCCGGCATCGATTTCGTCGTCGGCGGCAACGAGGCCGGGGCCAACGCGATGGGCCTGCTCGGGCGCAACATCCTGGGCTTCGCCGACACCGAGTACGACCTCGCGCACGGCGTGATCCGCTTCGCCATCCCGAACGACGACTGCGACAAGGCCAACATGGCCTACTGGGCGGGCGACACGCCGGTGTCGATGGTCGAACTCAGGCACGGCTTCCGCGAGAAGACGCCCGACATCCGCACCACCCTGCTGCTGAACGGCCAAAAGGTCACGGCGATGTTCGACACCGGCGCCACGACGACCGTGTCGCTGCGTGCCGCGCACGATGTCGGCGTGAAGGACTCCGACATGCTCAGCGAAGGCCGGATGACCGGCGCCGGTCGCGGCAAGGCGGACGCATGGACCGCGTCGTTCGACAGCGTCGAGCTGGGCGGCGAGACGGTCAGGCACAACCGGCTGGAAGTGGGCGACTTCGCGATGCACGACTTCGACATGCTGGTGGGCATCGACTTCTTCCTGTCGCACCACATCTACGTGTCGCGCCAGCAGTCGCGCATGTACTTCACGTACAACGGTGGCCCCGTCTTCGCGCTCAACGCGAGCGGGCCGCCCGATCCCGCCGCGTCGGCCTCATCGGCCGCGGACGCCGGCGCGGGCGACAAGCTGACGGCCGACGAGTACGCGCGGCGCGGCGCGGCATCGCTCGCCCGCAAGGAGGCCGCCGCGGCGCTGGCCGATCTCGATCGCGCCTGCGCGCTGGAGCCCGGCAACGCGACGTTCTTCGTCACGCGCGCCTCGGTGCACCTGGCGCTGAAGCAGCCGGACAAGGCGCTGGCCGACCTCGACACCGCGCTGCGCCTCGATCCGGGCCAGGCCGACGCCCGCATCCAGCGCGCCGGGATCCATCACTTCCGCAAGGAGCGCGACGCGACGCTGGACGACCTGGCCACGCTCGACAAGACGCTGGCACCGCAGTCCCAGATCCGCATGGGCATGGCGCTGCTGTACGAGAGCCTGGACATGCCGGCGCAGGCGCTCGCGCAGTGGAACGACTGGATTCCGGCGCACCGGAACGACATCGCGCTGGAACACGCGTGGAACGGCCGCTGCTGGGCGCGCGTCAAGCTGGGCATCGAGCTGGACAAGGCCCTCGACGACTGCGACGAGGCCGTCGACGCCGATCCGAAGAACGCGTCCTACCTCGACAGCCGCGGCTGGGTCTACCTGCGCCTGGACAAGCTGCCCAAGGCCAGGGCGGACTTCGACCGCAGCCTCGCGGCGCGGCCCGAAGGCGCCTGGTCGCTGTACGGACGCGGCGTGACAAGCCTGCGCCTGGGCGAGACGGCGCAGGGGCTGGCCGACCTCGCCGAAGCGCGCCGGGCCGAACCGGACATCGACGCACGGATCAAGCGCGCCGGACTGCCGACGGCTCCGCCCTGACCGGCCAGCGGCGCGACAGCCTGCCGTCGTAGTTCGACAGCGTTGCGCATCGGTCCGTCGGCCTTGGCACCGCTGGCCGCGCTGGGCGAACGATTCGCTCGCTTGCTGCCGGTCTTCGCGGCTTTCTTCGTACTCTTCATCGCGTGGGTTGCCGAGCTTGCGGAGGCCTCCGGGTTGCCCGCGCCTGAATCGCCCGGGCCGCCTTCGGCCTGCGTCATTCCCATGGCCCCGAGCAGTGCGAACAGGCGAATTGCGTGGTGCATGTTCATCCTTGGAGAATTGTCCAGGCCGCGGAGTGCGGACTCGTCATCCAAGCTGCAAGCCAGGTGCCCCGCGGAGGATGCGCACGTGATTGAACGGAGGCGCCGACGGACTGTTCAGCAGCGCGGCTGAAAAAGATACGTCGACCGGAGCCGCACACCCGCTGCGCGCAGAAAGCCGATTCTTGCGGTACGCTGGGGGTTCCTTAGCCGCTACGAAAGGAGGTGATATGTCTAATATCTCTTGGTCCGAGAGGGATCTCCCTGCGTGATGTAGCCAGGTCTCGTCCAGACCCGCGGGCGCTCCCATTCATCGTGGGCAGCGCCCGCGTCATTTTCGGGACGGCTCAGCGCCGCGCCGCCATGCTTTTCTTCGCGCCGGCGGCACGCGCCGCGCTCGCGCTGTCCTGCGCGGCCTCGTTGGCCTGCTCCAGCCACTGCAGCGCGTCGATGTAGCCGACGAAGCGCTCGAGGTACTCGGGCGACAGCTCGCGCATCAGCGTCAGCGAGCGGTGCACGAGGTGATGCGAGTTCAGCGGGCCGGCGTTGTCCGGCAGCGTCGCGCGCGCTTGAGCGAGGCGTTGGTCGGCACTGAGCCGCGACCACGTGCGCTTGAAGAACTGCACGGTGCGCGGGTCGGACGCGACGGCCTTGTCCGGCGCGGCCTCGCGCGGCTTGATGGACCAGCCCAGCACCGGCGTCGTCTTCTCGCGCGCCGCGTGCGCCACGAGTTCGGCGAGCGCACCGCGTGGCGACGGCGCGATGTCCGCGTGCGACGCCTCTTCCGTCGCTGGGGACGTGGCCGTCAACGCGGCCAACCGTTCGTCCAGCACGCGTCGCGCGGCCCCCGCGTGCGCGTCCGCGCGACGCGCGAGCGCCTGCGCGAAACGTGCGCGCACGGCGTCGACGAACGACGGCGCCTCAGCCATGCGGCGCGCTCGTGGCGCCCTTGACGACGCCGGCACGGCTGGGCCGGGCCATCGGGGCCATCTCCACGCGGCGGTTCTTCGAGCGGCCCTGCGCATCGGCGTTGTCGGCCACCGGCTGCTCGGCGCCGAAGGCGGCGGCGAAGATGTCGGACGACGGCACGCCGGCTTCGATCAACTCGCGCGTGACGGTCAGCGAGCGTTGCGCCGACAGCTCCCAGTTGTCGGCGAACTGGTGGTTGCCGCCGCGCACCTGGCGGTCGTCGGTGAAGCCGCTGACCATCAGGATCTCGTCGCGCGCCTTCAGGTAGGTCTCGATCGGCGCGGCCAGCGTCTTCAGCAGCGCGCGGCCCTCGGGCTGCAGCTCGGCGGAGTTGAACGCGAACAGGACCGCGCCGTTGATGTCGATGCGGCCGTGGTCGATGGTGACGCGGCCAGCGGCCAGCGGCACCGCCAGCGCGCGTTCGAGTTCGGCGCGGCGTTGCTGTTCCAGCTGGTGCTGCTTGATCTCGTCCTGCAGCCGCGTGACGAGTTCCAGCTGCGACGCCAGCGCGAACAGCAGGATCAGCACGAACGCGCCCAGCAGGCCCGACATCAGGTCGCCGAACACCGCCCACACCGGCGCGGACGAATCGGGCGCGCCGTCGGCGTCGATGTCGTCAGCGATCACGCCAGCGCCTCCGCCTGCCGGCTAGCGAGGCGCTGCAGCTCCTCGATGATCTGCTTCTGCGACAGGATGCTGAGGTCGATCACCTCGCGCGCCTGCGCCACGTAGTACGCGAGCTGCTCGTCGCTGCGCGCCATCTGCGCGTTCAGCGCGCCGTCGATGCGATCGAGATGCGACGTCAGCTTGTCGTTGGACTCGGAGAACAGCTGCACCGCGAAGCCGAAGGCCTCGCCCAGGCTCGCGACTTCCGCGGCGCTGCCGCTGACCTGCGCGGCCACGTCGACCAGCTGGCCGGCGTCGGCCTGCACGCGTTCGTGGAAGCGCTCGCCGACGCGCTCGAGCACCTCGGCCGACGACGTCACGAGCGCATCGATTGCGCCGCGCTGCTCGCCGGCCGCGCGGTTGACGCCCTCGAGCAGCGTGCCCAGCGTCTCGAGGATGCGCGCGCGCTCGTCCAGCATCGTGTTGTCGCGCGCCATGCTGTCGGAAAGCTTCTGGCGTAACTCGGAGATGACCTCGGCCGCCGCGCGCGGCGCCTCGGACGCGGCCTGCACCAAGCGACCGATCTCGGCGATCGTCGCGCGCGCCTGCGTCTCGGCCTGCATTGTGATGTCGCGCGCGGTGCGCTCCATCGCCTCGACGACGCGCTGCTGCTGCTCGAGCGACTGCGCGCCGGCCTGCTGCCATTGCTGCTGCAGCGACGCGGCCATCGCCTCCAGCGAGAGCGCCATCGCGGCGACGCGCTCCTGGTCGCGCGCGGCCGACGACGACTGCAGCTCGGCATGCGCCTGCTGCACCGTGCGCAGCAGCGAGGCCGAATGCTGCTCGAAGGTCGCGGCGGCGGCGGCGAGCGACTGCTCGGTGGCGCCGGCCATGCGCGCGTTGGCGCTCTCGTGCTGCGCGACGGCCTCGGCCCACGACTGCGTCACGCGGCCGACCGCCGCATCCAGCCGACCGCCGACGCCATCGAGCTGCGACGCCGCCGATTCGGCCATCGCCTGCTGCGTCGCCGCGGTCTCGCGCGCCATGGCCGCCATCGCGGCGGCCATCTCGCCTTGCCAGCCGGCGTGGCGCTGCGCGACGTCGGCCAGCAGCGACGACGAGCGGGTCTCGAAGGTCTGCGCGAAGCACTGGTGCGAGGCCGCGATGTTGGCGGCGAGTTCGTCGCCCGCGCGCGCGTGACGCGCGAGCAGCGTCTGCCACGATTCGGCGACGCTCGCGGTGCTCGCCTCGAAGCGCGCCGACAGCTGGTCGAGCTGGCCTTGCATCGTGCCGGCGAGCGTCGCGTGCAGCGCGGCGGTCTCGCGCGCGATGCCCGCGAGCGTGGCCTCGGCCACCGGCCGGATCGTCTCGCCGGCGATGCGCGCGCCGTCGGTCAGGCTCGCCTGCAGCGTGCGGTCGACCGACTGCGCGAGGCCCGCGTACGCGGCGCCGGCCTCGCTCTGGAAGCGCTCCTGGCTCGCGAGCAGCCGCGCGTTCGACGACTCGTGCTGGCGCTCCAGCGTCTCCATCATCGCGTTGAGGCGTTCGACCAGCGCCGGCATCGCCTCGGTCTGGCGCTGCAGCAGGCCCAGCGACTCCTCGCGCTGGTGCGCCTGCGAGAAGCGGCGCAGCGTGGTCGCGATGCGGGCGTCGAGCCGCTGCGCGACGGCCACGCGCTCACGGCGACTCAACGCGGACAGCAGGCCCAGCGTCGCGGAAGCGGCCACGCCGGCCACCGAGGTGCCGAACGCGAGGCCCAGGCCCTTGACCGGCGCGATCAGCGAATTGCGCACGGCGACGAGGTCGGTCGCGGTCTCGAGCGCCGCGCCGGTGCCGCGCAACGTCAGGATCATGCCGAGGAAGGTGCCCAGCATGCCCAGCAGCACCAGCAGGCCTGCGAGCGTGGGCGCCAGCGCGGGCGCGGGCAGGCCGACGGGCTCGCCCTCGACGCGGCGGCGCACCGCGTTGCGCACGCCGGCGGGCACGCGTTCGAGCCACGCGGCCAGGCTGGCCGGCGGCTGTCCGAGCTCGTCGACGGCCAGCGCGAGCTCGCCGGTGGCCTGGCGGAAGCGCTGCAGTTCCAGCACGCCCATGACCCAGAACGCGCCGATGAGGACGGTGATGACCAGCGCGAGCGGGTTCGTGAGCACGTAGCCCGCGCCGACCCAGGCGATGACGGCCAGGCCCACGGCGAGCGTGGCGTGGCGAAGCAGTTGGTTCATGAGCGTTTCTGTAGCGACTGGCGGCAGGCTTCGAGCAGGCCTTCGACGGGTTGCAGGCGGAGATCGAGTTCGGCGAGCAGCAGGCCCCGCATCTCCTGGCGGAACCGTTCCAGCCAGGGCCCGGGCTGGACGGGGAACCCCGACGACGTATCCTGCGCGCCGCGCAGCTGGTCGAAGCGCGGCTCTAGCCTGGCTGCGACGGTGGCGAGCAGCGCGCGTTCCTGCGCGCCGACGACCTGCTCCATCACGATGTCCAGCTCGGCCAGCTTCGCCAGCGCGGCCGAGCGATCGGCCAGCGACGAGCGCAGGCGGCGCCGCAGCGGCACGATCTGCGTCTCCATCGCCAGCTGGCACGCGGCGTAGCGCTGGCGGTAGGTCGCGAAGTCGACCGGCGTCTCGGCAGGCGCGACCGCGCCGGCCAGCGGGCGATTGACGCGCCGCGTCTCGGCGCCGCCATTCGGCGCATCGGCGGTCGCCTTCGTCAACGCGGCCCGCACGCGCGCGAACTCGCGCTCGTCGGCGCTCAGCGCGCCCTGCCCGCCAAACGCCGGCGCGTCGGCATGCGCGTTCGCTTCGCCCAGCGCCGCGGACAGCGAGAACGCATGCGTCCAGTCGAACCATTGGGCGAGCCGCTGCGCGAACGCGTCGGGCGCCGCCGGGGCGAGATCGTCGTTCAGGGAGGCCAGCGTGCGGGTGAACGCGGAGCCGGTGAGAGGGGGGCGGCGCAGGTCGCGCGCCAAGCTGCCAGGCACTGTCGGAGTCGGAAAAAGCGCGGAGTCTACTCTCGTTCCGTCATCGAAAAAGCAGGCGATTTGTGGTACGCGTCCGCTGGCCGGAAGCGGCCTGGGATGCTGTCGAGCAGTGCGAGCGGGAGGCCGGCGCAAGCTCCAGCATCACGCTAGGAAGAACTGCCGCAACCAGCCGCCAATGTCGTGTTGTCGGAGCACCTGCGGATCGACGGGCTTCGACGGCTGTTCGATGAACTGCCGAATGCCCGACAGTTCGTCGTTCCCCAAGATGAATATGCGACTCGGATCGTACCCCGGCATTTTGCAAGCTGCCGGATTGTTTGTGATCAGTTTCCTGTCGAGAAACATCGCTTCCATATAGCGCAAGCTAACTCCGCGCTGACCCGACTGCAATATCTCTAGCACTGCGCGTGAGTGCATGATCCTATCCAGGTTTTCACGGTATGAGAGGGGTTCAGGCCTAAGCCAGGAACGCTCTTCGGCGCAGTAACGCCTGTGTCTGTCGCCGATGACATGAAAGTTTGTTGAAAGCCCCTCTTTCTGGAATTCATTTTCAAGAATACGGAGATCAGCAAGACGCCCTTTGTCAGAACCCACAAAATAGACGTCGAGCCTGGCAGAAATACCCGACGCACCGGTGGCCAGCGGAACATGTCTGAAGACCTGAGACGTCGCTTCGATGCCAAAATCCCGCGCATCCCCGTTGTCAAAAGTGTAAGCGCGGATCCCGGCGCGCCGCAACCATCGCAAGTATTGATTGCGACCTGACGCATGGGGTTGGAAGGAAGATATCGGATTCCACAGCCACAGCGCCAGTTGCCGTGCCCGGATATATTTGCGCAGAATCCTCAATTCTCGGTCATTTTCCACCGCAAAGAACAAGACACGGTCATTTGGTCTTATTGCTTGCAATCGCGCCACGAACTGAAAATCGAAATAGAGCGACCTGCAGCGGGCCGGCAACACATAGGCGTCCATGCTCTTCAGTAAACTACTCCACGGCCGCCTGGAGCGAACTCGATAGGAGATTACCTTGGCTTCTTCGATACCGTCCAGTCCGTCGAACAGAAAGTCCGTCAATTCGGAGCTGCGACCGATGACGTGGATAACCCCGCATCCGGCGGCAAGCCGCGACGAGGGTGAGTCTTCGAGAGATGGCATTGGCTCGTCCATGGCTCGTCTCCTGAAGTTGCGCATCGCCGCGAGTCGCGTAGATGTGGGGGCGGATGACCCCGCTGACTGAGAGGAGCCCGACACAGTGGTTCAAATTTTCAGCGGCTGGAACGCGACGGATGGCAACCGGCTGCTTGCCACGAAGTCTACTAGCCAGTTCCCCTCTGGGGCTTCAACCGGCCGCCCCGGCGCGCCCGATGTCCCCCGCGTCCGCCAGCTCCCACGCGCGCCAGCATGTCTCGCGCAGCACGCGCGAGCGCGCGGGCGAGAGGATGCCGTCGGTCAGGCCGTCGAACTTGCCATCGAGCTGCTCGTCGGACATCGGATGCAGTTGGCTGCCGACCGCATGCTCGATGAACTGGTGCAGCGTGCGGCCGTTGTTCAACGTGATCGTCATGTCGACCTGGTCGGCCTTGACCGCGTCGTCGACGATCGCGTGCACCTTCTGGCGCAGCGCGACGACCCGTGGATCGGCCACCGCGGCGTCGGTGAAGGCCTGCTCGCCGCCCTTGCCCGTCACCAGCGCCACGGCGACCGCATGGTAGATGCTGAACTTGCCTTCGAGGCCGATGGCCGGCGTGGTCTTGCCCATCAGGTTGAGCACCAGCGGATGCACCTTGAGGTCGACCGAGGCGATGTCCTCCGGCTTCAACGCGTTGGCGTCGCGCAGCAGGATCGCCGCGTCGATGGCCGGGTGCGCGACGATGCCGCAGGCGAACGGCTTGTAGGTGTTGAGCGCGGCCTCGTAGCGTTCGCCCAGGCCTTGCGTCACCTGGCTCCAGTCGTGGCGCGTGCTGGCGGCCTGGCCCCAGCCGTCGAAGCCCTCGATCGCCACCTCGGACG